>Ga0116151_10000110_pt1 | contig 68351 bp, 67 predicted proteins | sample AD_UKC117_MetaG_FD_89893 | JGI IMG/M metagenome (GOLD analysis project Ga0116151, IMG submission 89893) | Active sludge microbial communities of municipal wastewater-treating anaerobic digesters from Hong Kong - AD_UKC117_MetaG | ecosystem: Engineered > Bioreactor > Anaerobic > Digestate...
CCACCGTGATGTACGGCCGTTTGGCTACGTCCTCAACGATGCCCGCCCAATCAAAAAATTGGTCGAAAATCAAGTAGACGCCGAAGTGCAGGCAGACGTAGAAAAAGGCAAATAGCCCTAGCATGCGCCGAAATTTGATCAACCTGTTCCAACCGGTCAGCCGGCGCAGCGGCGTCACTGCCAAGGTCAACAGCAGAAAGCGCAAGCTCCAGTCGCCGGTGCGGTGACTCAGCGTTTCGACCGGGTTGACACCCAATCGATCCTGCCAGGTCAGCCAGAACAACCAGGCAAGTGGTAACAGGCTAACGATAAAAATTAGCGGCTTACCGAATGAAGAGAGTTGATGGATTGATCGTGGGGTCATGGCAAGGAACAAAAGGGTGCCCGAAAAAAAAGCCGGAACTCAGAGTTCCGGCAAATAACCACCAAAGGAAGGTTATGGAGAAGAACGACATCTTGCGATGTCCGGTGTAGACTATACGATTTTGCTGCACTGCGTCAAGATTTTTTGCAAGCGCAATAAAAAAGCCGGAGCCTTGTAGCTCCGGCAAACAACCACCAAAGGAGGATTTGGAGGACAACATTCGCTAGCGAATGTTGCGATGCAGTATAAAGGCGATATTGCATTGCGTCAAGTGATATTTTAAGGTGATAGTTATAACTATTCGGAGTCGATATGGGTTTTTTGTTATTAAAGCCCGATTAAAATCTGATCGACCCGCTGTGGAAGGTGGAAAAAATCGACGGTGCAGCATTTGGCGTCGATTTTTAACTATGTCGCAAGACGATTTTGCCCAGTTGCTCAGCCGCCAACAGCCGTTGGTGGGCGACCACTGCTTCATCGAGCCCAAAAATCCGGTCGATCACCGGTTCGATCCGATGTTCGGCGACAAAGCGCAGCATCGCGGCAAACTCGTCAGGCGAGCCCATGGTCGAACCGATGATCCGTGTCTGCCTGAAAAATAGGCGAACCAGATCGAGTCCGATGGGCGGATTGCCAGCGGTCGATCCGTAGACCACGAGCCGGCCCGCGGGTTTGAGCGCCAGGAAATAATGCTGGAAACTCGCTCCGCCAGTGCCGTCTACGATCACGTCCGGGCCGCCGCTCAGTTCGACCAGGCGCTTGACCCAGCCCTCGGCACGATAGTCGACACCGCCGACTGCCCCGAGTTGCTGGGCCTGTTCTAACTTGGCCGGATTGCCGCTGGTGACGAACGTCCGTGCGCCGAGCGCGACCGCCCATTTAAGGGCGAAAGTGGCCACCCCACCACCGATACCGGTGACCAGCACCGTCTCCCCTGGGCGCGCCGCTGCTTGCGTCATCAGCGCCCGCCAGGCGGTCAGACCGGCCAGCGGGATAGCGGCGGCCTGCTCCCAGCTTAGGAAATCGGGTTTGGGAAAAACGTGGCCGGCGGGCACGCAGATGTATTCAGCGAAGGTGCCAGGGTCTGGCATGCCCAAGACCCGAAAGGTAGGACTGGGAAACCGGGGATTCTCGCCCCAGTCGAAGGCGGGATAGATCACGACTTCTCGCCCAAGCAAGTCTGGTGCGACCTCCGGCCCGAGCCGGTCGACCACCCCAGCGCCATCTGATCCCATGACACATGGTAGTCGGATGGCTGGATATTGACCGAGCGTGATCCATACGTCACGGCGGTTTAGAGCCGAGGCGCGCAACTGAACTCGAACCTGTCCCGGTCCGGGCTCCGGAGTGGGAATATCCGCCAGGGTTAAGTGCTCGGGGCCGCCGAGCTTGAAGAGAGTGATGGCTTTCATCGAGCGATTTCTCTTGTGTGGGTTAAGCTGTTGTTTCCAGCGCGCGAGAATCTGTCTCCTAAAGCTTAGGATCGAATCGACAAGAAAGTTTCATGGCCGAAGGGCAGCCCTGCAAGCGTCTTGAATCTTCACTTACCGCCAAAATGTTCTAACTTTACTAGGCAAGCATTGCCGGGAGTGATTCTATGCCAGACGAGCGCGTGGCTCGAACGTGCTCATCGAACGGCCCGACTCCTGATAAATGTTTTTATCCAAAGTCAGTACGACTGAGAAGTCAGTACGACTAATGTCGGGGACGACTGCGAGCGGCGGTAGCAACGCTCGCGGGCTCGCTTCCGTCCATGAGAGCGGAAGTTCTCCCTCACCACTAGACGATTACGAAGAGAAGCACGATGACTGACAAGCCTATCAATATGACGCGTCCGCTGGACCTGACGCATGAGAAGCGCAATGTCGGCCCGCAGCGCATCCAGCGGCCGGTCTACGTCGATTTGTTGCCCACATGCAATAATGCCTGTCCGGCGGGCGAAAATATTCAGGCTTGGCTGGCCCACGCACAAGCAGGCCGGTTCAAGGAAGCCTGGCAGAGCTTGACCGAGAACAATCCGATGCCAGCCATCCACGGTCGGGTGTGCTACCATCCCTGCGAAAGCGCCTGCAATCGGGGCAAGCTCGATTCCTCCGTCAGCATCCACGCCGTCGAACGCTTCCTGGGCGATCTTGCCATTCAAGAAAACTGGCAATTCGCCGTGACCGCGCCGCCCAGCGGCAAGCGGGTGCTGGTCGTCGGCGCGGGACCCAGCGGCTTGTCCGCCGCCTATCATTTGGCACGGATGGGCCATACAGTGGAAATCCACGAGGCCGGTCCGATGGCCGGTGGCATGATGCATTTCGGTATCCCTGCCTACCGGTTGCCGCGCGACGTGCTGGACGCCGAGACCAAGCGCATCGAGAACATGGGTGTCAAGGTCGTCCTCAACCACCGGGTCGAGGATCTATTGGCTGAGAAGGAGGCCGGCAAGTTCGACGCCATGTTCATCGCCGTCGGCGCGCACATCAGCAAGCGTACCGAGATTCCCTCGCGCGATGCTGGCAAGATGCTCGACGCCATCAGCTTCCTCAAGGATGTCGAAACCGGCAATCCGCCCAAGCTGGGCCGCAAGGTCGCGATTTACGGCGGCGGCAACACCGCCATGGACGCCGCTCGCGTCGCCAAGCGCTTGGGGTACGAGCCGCTGATCATCTACCGCCGCGACCGCGCCCACATGCCCGCGCACGATTTCGAGGCCACCGAAGCGCTGGAGGAGGATGTCAAGATCCATTGGCTGCGCACCATCAAGAACATCGAGGAAACGAAATTTACGGTCGAGATCATGGAAGTCGATGAGAAAGGCCGGCCGCAGCCGACCGGTCGGTTCGAGACCCTGGAAGCCGATGCCCTGATCATGGCACTGGGCCAGGACGTGGACACCGACTTTATGCGCAAGATGCCAGGTGTGGTGGTGAAGGACGATGGTGTGGTGGTGGTGGACGAACAGATGATGACCGGCTATCCGGGTTTGTTCGCCGGCGGCGACATGGTACCGTCCGACCGTACCGTGACCATCGGCGTCGGCCACGGCAAGAAAGCCGCTCGCAATATCGACGCCTGGCTACGCGGCGGTGCCTACGCCAAACCGCCCAAGCATGATCTGGCGACCTTCGAAAAGCTCCACGTCTGGTACTACACTGACGCCGCCCAGCGCCCACAGGGTCATCTGGACATGAAGCGTCGCCAGAGCAGCTTCGAGGAAGTGGTCGGCGGCCTGAGTCAGAAGGAAGCACTGTACGAAGCCAAGCGCTGCTTGTCCTGTGGCAATTGCTACGAATGCGACGGCTGCTACGGCGCCTGCCCGGAGGATGCCGTCGTCAAACTAGGGCCCGGTAAGCGCTACTTTTACAACTACGACCTTTGCACTGGCTGCGCCGTTTGTTTCGAGCAATGCCCCTGTCACGCTATCGAGATGACCCCCGAGCCCGCAACGGAAGCTGCATCGGCTCCGACGAGTTAAATTGATAAAAACTGAAATTAAGCCCCTTGTTTCGTAAACCGGAGCAGGGGCTAAAACGATTCCGAATCCACTGCCCAGCCAACTGGAACGGGCCAAGAGAAGAGAAGCACAATGACCGAACGGCAAGTCACCACCATCGATGGCAACGAGGCTGCGGCTTACGTCGCCTATCGGGTCAATGAAGTCTGCACCATTTATCCAATTACTCCCTCTTCGACCATGGCCGAACTGGCCGATCAGTGGTCTTCGGAGGGCATCAAGAACATTTGGGGTTCGGTGCCTCTGGTCGTGGAAATGCAGCATGAAGGCGGCGCGGCCGGGGCTGCCCACGGCGCATTGCAGACCGGCGCGCTGACGACCACGTTTACGGCGTCGCAGGGATTGCTGCTGATGATCCCCAATATGTACAAGATCGCCGGCGAACTGACCTCGGCGGTGTTTCACGTTGCCGCGCGCGCGCTAGCGACTCAGGGCCTGTCGATTTTTGGCGACCATCAGGACGTGATGTCGGTGCGTTCCACCGGTTTTTGCATGCTGGTCTCGGCTTCGGTGCAGGAAGCGCACGATATGGCGCTGATTGCCCAAGCCGCTACCCTGGAAGCGCGGGTGCCGTTCATCCACTTTTTCGATGGCTTCCGTACCTCGCACGAGGTCAACAAGCTCACCCTGCTGACCGACGACGAGATGCGGGCGATGATTCGCGACGATCTGGTACTGGCGCACCGCAATCGAGGGCTGAACCCTGACCGGCCGTTCATTCGCGGTACCGCGCAAAATCCCGATACCTACTTCCAAGCCCGTGAGACGGTCAATCCCTTCTATGCCAAGGTGCCGGAAATCGTCCAGGCAGCGATGGATAAGTTCGCCGGTTTGACCGGCCGACGCTATAACCTGTTCGATTACTTCGGCGATCCCAATGCTGAGCGGGTGATCATCATCATGGGGTCCGGCGCGGAGACCGCCTGCGAAACCGCCAATTATTTGAACAAACGCGGCGAAAAGGTTGGTGTGTTGCAGGTTCGGCTCTATCAGCCTTTATCCGCCCCGCACTTCCTGGCGAAATTGCCCAAGACCGTGAAATCCATTGCGGTTCTGGAGCGCACCAAGGAACCCGGCGCGACCGGCGAGCCGATGTATCTGGAGATCGTCAATACCTTGGTCGAAGCCCAATTGGACGGCGCGCTGCCGGGCGGCGTGCTGCCGCGGGTGGTTGGTGGCCGCTACGGGCTGTCATCCAAGGAATTCACCCCGGCGATGTGCAAGACGGTGTTCGAGGAGCTGGCTAAGGCCAAGCCCAAGAATCACTTTACCGTCGGCATCGTGGATGATGTGGCGCACACCAGCCTGGAAGTGGACCCGAGCTTCGTGATCGAATCCGATAAAGTGGTGCGGGCCATGTTCTTCGGCCTGGGCGCGGACGGAACGGTCGGAGCCAACAAGAACTCGATCAAGATCATCGGCGACGATCCCGAATTTTTTGCCCAAGGCTATTTCGTTTACGACTCCAAGAAATCCGGCTCGCAAACGGTTTCACACCTGCGTTTCGGCCCCGATCCAATCCAGTCGCCTTATCTGGTGCAATCGGCGAATTTCATCGGTGTCCATCAGTTCAATTTCCTGGATCGGGGCGATGTACTGAAGAATGCCGCGCCGGGCGCGGTGGTGCTGCTCAACACCAGCCCGCACGCGCCGGAAGAGGCTTGGGATTACATTCCACGCCCAGTCCAGCAGGAAATCATCGACAAGAATCTGGAAGTCTACGGCATCAATGCCGAAAAGGTGGCCCGCGACAATGGCATGGGGACGCGGATCAACACCATCATGCAGACCTGCTTTTTCGCCATCTCCAAGGTATTGCCGCGCGATATCGCCATCGAAAAGATTAAATATTCGATCAAGAAAACCTACGCCCGCAAGGGTGAGGAAGTGGTGAAAAAGAACTTCGTGGCGGTGGACAACACGCTAGTTAACCTGAAGCCAATCGCGGTGCCGGCGCAGGCGACCGGTCAGCGGGAATTGCCGCCGGTGGTGCCGGCCAACGCGCCAGAGTTCGTACGGAACGTGACGGCGATGATGATGGCCGGGCGCGGCGACGAATTGCCGGTCAGCGCCTTGCCGGTGGACGGTACCTATCCCAGCGCCACCACCAAGTGGGAAAAGCGCAATATCTCCAACTTCGTGCCGGTTTGGGAGCCGGGAATTTGCATTCAGTGCGGTAATTGCAGCATGGTGTGCCCGCACGGCGTCATCCGCTCCAAATTCTACAACGAAGCCAGCCTGGAAGACGCGCCGAAAGCCTTCAAGGCTGCGCCTATCGATGCGCGCGGTTTTCCGGAAATTCGCTATACCTTGCAAGTCTATTTGGAAGATTGCACCGGTTGTGGATTGTGCGTGGAAGTTTGTCCGGCCAAAAGCAAGGAGAAGGTCGGCCACAAGGCGATCAACATGGCGATCAAGGAACCGATCCTGGAGAACGAGAAAGCCAATATCGGCTTTTTCGAGACCCTGCCGGAAGTGGATCGCGGCCGGGTGGATTTCTCGACCGTGCGCGGCGTGCAGTTTCTGCCGCCGCTGTTCGAGTTCTCTGGGGCCTGCGCCGGCTGCGGCGAGACGCCTTACGTCAAGCTGCTCTCGCAGCTGTTCGGTGACCGGTTGCTGGTCGCCAACGCTACCGGTTGTTCCTCGATCTACGGTGGCAACCAGCCGACCACACCTTGGTCGATCAACAGCGAGGGACGCGGACCAGCCTGGTCGAATTCACTGTTTGAAGACAACGCCGAGTTCGGGCTTGGGTTCCGGCTGACCGCCGACAAGCATCTGGCCTACGCGCGTGAGCTGTTGCAGGCGTTGGGTTCGCAACTCGACCGGGAATTGCTCAACGATCTGCTCGAAGCCGAACAGACCACCGAAATCGAGATTCGACGCCAGCGCGGGCGGGTGGCGGAACTCAAGCAGCGATTAAAGGAAATCAACGACCCGCGCGCCGTGCAATTGCTGGCCATTGTCGACCAACTGGTCCGGCGCAGCATTTGGATCGTCGGCGGCGACGGTTGGGCCTACGACATCGGCTCCTCCGGCGTGGATCATGTGCTGGCCAGTGGCCGGGATGTCAACATTCTGGTCATGGATACCGAGGTCTATTCCAATACTGGCGGCCAGATGTCGAAATCGACACCGCTTGGCGCGGTGGCCAAGTTCGCCGCTGCTGGCAAGGTGGCCGGCAAGAAAGATATGGCATTGCAGGCGATTTCCTACGGCAACGTCTATGTGGCGCGCGTGGCGTTGGGTGCTAACCCGCAACAAACGCTGCTGGCGTTCCGCGAGGCGGAAGCGTACCCCGGACCTTCGCTGATTTTGGCCTACAGTCACTGCATCGCCCACGGCATCAATATGCAGCGCGGCCTCGACCAGCAGCATTTGGCGGTGGAAAGCGGCCACTGGCCCTTAGTCCGCTACAACCCGGCGGTGCGCGAATCCGGTGCCAATCCCTTCGTGCTCGATTCGGCGCGGCCCAAGATTCCGCTCAAGCAATACCGTTATAACGAGGTGCGCTACAAGGTGCTCGCCTACACCAATCCTAAGGAAGCCGAACAGTTAATGGAACTGGCCCAGCATGCGGTCAACCGGCGCTGGTCGGTATATGAGGAAATGGCGGCGCGCAGCGGTGCTGATTTCCAACCGATTTTCAAACAATAACGGCGCATGCCGATTGTGCGCGGCGTTCTTCTGTTCCTTGAGGATCGGAAGGCGCCGCGCCCATCCCGCACCAAATTAAGGAACCATCATGGATTTACGAACCACTTATATGGGGATGGAGCTGAAGCATCCCATCGTGGCATCGGCCTCGCCACTGGCGGGAACCGTGGCCAACATCAAGCGCTTGGAGGACGCCGGCGCATCGGCCGTGGTTATGTTCTCGCTGTTTGAAGAGCAGTTGAAGCATGAGAGTGCCGCGCTGGAGTATCTGATGACAGCGCATACCGAAAGCTTCGCCGAGTCGCTGAATTATTTTCCGGAAGTGGACGATTACACCGTCGGGCCGGATAGCTATCTGGATATTTTGCGGCGGGCGTCCGAGGCGGTGGACATCCCCATTATGGGGAGTCTGAACGGCATCACCAATGCCGGTTGGATCGAATACGCACAGCTGATGCAGCAGGCGGGTGCTAAAGGCATCGAGCTCAACATCTACTACATCCCCGCCGATCTGACCACCAGCGGCCGCGAAGTCGAAGAGCGTTACATCGAGATCGTCAAAGCGGTGAAAGCGGCGGTGACGGTACCAGTAGCGGTGAAGCTGAACCCGTTTTTCAGCGCCATCGGGTCGATGATCAGGGCGCTGGACGATGCCGGCGCCGACGCGCTGGTACTGTTCAATCGCTTCTACCAACCGGATTTCGATCTGGACAAACTGGAAGTAGCGCCTAATCTTAATTTGAGTTCGCCGGATGAGATCCGCCTGCCGCTGCTGTGGATCGCGATACTGTACGGCAAGCTGCGCGCCTCACTGGGCGCAACCCGCGGCGTGCATACCCCGACGGAAGTGGTGAAGTATTTGATGGCGGGCGCGGATGTGGTGATGACGACGTCCGCTTTATTGAAGAACGGCGTCGATTACATGACCACCCTACGCGACGGTTTGCAGGCGTGGATGGAGATGCACAACTACAGTTCGGTTGCGCAGATGAAAGGCTCGATGAGCCAGCATAATGTTGCCGATCCGACCGCGTTCGAGCGCGCCAACTACATCAAGACGTTGGAAAGCTACAAAGGCGATTACTCCTGATCGATTTTTTGCTCCGCTTGGAGATGAGGGGCTCGCGTAAGCGGCCCCTTTTTTTACGCGGGTTTAGTGCCTGAGGAGCCATCGCCGTGTCAGGACGATCCTCGGCATTGCGGCGGGACTTGCAGCCAGCGGCCTTTGCGGGCAAGCCGACGAAAACGGGCGAGAAGCGTCCTCTCTCCGGCGAGAGAGGACGGTGAAGCGTTGGAATCAGGTGATCACCGTCGGCGCCTCGCGGCCGGTGCGTTCGCGGATACCGGCGAGGCTGTTGGCGATGCCGATCAATTCGGCGAGCGCCTGTTGGGTATCCTGATCGTGCTTGGCCGGATCAGGCTCGTAAGCTTCGATGTAGACCCGCAGCGTCGCGCCTTCGGTGCCAGTGCCAGACAGCCGGTAGACTATCCGTGATCCATCCTTGAAGCCGATGCGAATACCCTGCTTGTCGCTAACGCTGTCGTCGATGGGATCGACGTAGCGGAAATCATCCGCGTAATCGACGGTGTATGATCCTAGCTGTTGTCCCGGCAAGCTAGTGGCCTGAGCGCGTAGGGTGTTGACCAGCCCGTCGGCAGCCTTGCTGTCGACTGCCTCATAGTCATGACGAGTATAATAGTTGCGTCCGTAGAGACTCCAATGCTCACGGACGATATCGGCGACCGATTGCCGGCGTGCGGCCAGGATGTTCAACCAGAACAGGACTGCCCACAGGCCATCTTTCTCGCGAACGTGATCCGAACCGGTGCCGAAACTTTCCTCGCCGCACAGCGTAATCCGATTGGCATCCAGCAAGTTACCGAAGAATTTCCAGCCGGTCGGCGTTTCGTAGCAGTTCAATCCCACCTTGGCGGCTACCCGATCCGCTGCTTGGCTGGTCGGCATTGAGCGAGCGACGCCCGTCAGGCGGCTCCGGTAGCCGGGCACCAGCTTGGCGTTGGCTAGAATCACCGCCAAACTGTCGCTGGGAGTGACGAAGAAATGCCGACCCAGCACCATGTTGCGATCGCCGTCGCCGTCCGAAGCCGCGCCAAAGTCCGGTGCATCCGGTCCGAACAGATGATCGGCCAACTCCTTGGCGTAGACCAGGTTGGGGTCGGGGTGGCCGTGGCCGAAGTCTTCCAGCGGTACGCCATTGATCACTGTCCCAGCCGGCGCGCCCAGCCGGTTTTCCAGGATCTCGCGGGCATACGGGCCGGTCACGGCGTGCATGGCGTCGAATCGCATCCGGAAGCCGGATTTGAACAGCGCACGAATCTGGTCGAAATCGAACAACTGTTCCATCAAATCCGCGTAATCGCAAACTGGATCGACAATATCCACTCGCATGTCACCGACCAGGGTCGGGCCCAGCTTATCCAGATCGATGTCCGGCGTATCCAGGGAGTGATAGCGATTGATATGCAGGGTGGCTGCGTAGATGGCTTCAGTCACTTTTTCGGGGGCGGGGCCACCATTCGGGGTATTGAACTTGATGCCAAAATCCTCGTCGGGTCCCCCCGGATTGTGGCTGGCGGACAGAATAATACCGCCCCGGGCGCTATGCTTGCGGATCATGTGCGAGACCGCCGGCGTGGAGAAAATGCCACCTCGGCCCAATAGAACGCGCGCGCAACCGTTAGCGGCGGCGATGCGCAAAATAATCTGGATTGCCTGTCGGTTGTAATAACGACCATCGCCGCCGACCACCAGCGGCAGTTCTTCACCTTCGCGCTGGGTGTCGAAAATGGCCTGCACGAAGTTTTCTAGATAGTTTGGCCGCTGGAAGACTTTGACTTTTTTGCGCAATCCCGAAGTGCCGGGCTTCTGATCCTGAAATGGTTGGGTGGCGATGGTTTGAACGGTCATGGCTGAAAGCCCCCTTCGAGATTTATTGGTGGTCGAAATCCGAGAAATTATGCGCTTGTTAGTGACGGGATAGAACAGGCGGTAGTGCCGATGTGGGGGGAGAAAAAGCGCGCGGAGCGTAAAGCTACAGTCGGCGCAAATCGAGGCAGTAGGGGGTTAGCGCATCCGATGGCGGTTCCGCTGGCATCGGCGTGCTATCGAGGTGTTCGATCACAAATCGCTCGGCCCGTCGGGCCGCCGCATCTGTCAGATCCTGGGGTAAGCCATCGTAGCCACCACCCTGGGGCCGCCATTCCTGCAACGTGATCTGTAACGTGCTGGGCTGGGTTGGATGGGTTAACAGCAGATTGATCGGACCTTGGGGCTCCAGGGTGGGGTGCAGTCCGGTCCAGGGTTTGAAGCGACGGTAGCGCACGCCGCGCAGCCAGGTTTCGCCGTCCAGCTCGTCTTCGCGCCGCAGCGGCAGGCGATAACCGCAGACGATCAATTGCCAGTCCGCCAGATTCTGCCGCCCGCTTTCGGATGTGGCGCGCAGGCTGATTTCCAGGCGGGCGGTGCTGGAATCGACCAGCCGGGAACTGCCTTGCTCTTGGGAGAGCGCATCGCCGAGCAGTGGCCAGAATTCCAGGCCGCGCCGGACAGTCAAGCAGCAATCACCGAATTCCGCCTCGCCCAGCCAGTAATAGCGGTCGTCGAGCAATTCCTCGATCAGGGGTTGGCCTAACCCTAGGCCGGCCCGCGCCAGCTCGTCCAGCACCTCCCACAGATCGGCGCGCAAGTAGTAGGGTAGGGCGAAACGATCGTGTAACTCCCGGCCCCAATAGATCGGTTCTGGATAGTTTGGCGCCCGGATCAGCATGGCGGTGATAGCGCGCAATAGCGTTGCTAGGGCGGCCAGCCGTTCTGGCGTGGGCGGCATCCGAAAGGCGCGGAATTCTACCAGCCCCAGCCGACCACGCCCGGGCAAATAAGGATTCCACAGCTTTTCGATGTTGAGTTCGGTGCGGTGGGTATTGCCGGCGGGGTCGGCCAAAAACGGCGACAGACTTTGCCATAGTGATTCAGGGGTCGGATTGCGCTGGCGTTGCAGCAAGGCTAGCGCCAGCGTCAGTTCCTCGAAGATGTCGGCGGTACGTTCGTCGGGGCGCGGAGCCTGGCTGGAATTGCCGACGAAATCCCCGGCAAAATAGTACGACAGTGCCGGATGGCGGTTGAAATAGCTCAGCAATGCCGGCAGCAGGTGGGGGTAGGCGAGGAAAGGACTACTCTCGGGACTCGGACCGCCCAAGGTCAATTGGCCGCCACCACCGGAATCGGTCATCTGACCGTTGTAGTGCAACCGATAGGGGGCCAAGCCGGCAGTGGTAGCGGCGGCAAAACTGGCCCGAATCTCGCGCAGGAAGGTCGTGGCATCGGGAGCCGGAGCCATATTGGCTTCGACCACGGCCGGGTCCGGGGTGAGGGTAGTCCAGGCAACGGTGGCATCCACGGGTGGTGGAAAACCGGTCAGGATTAGCGCTGGCAATTCAGCGAGGCGGGCGGCTTCACCGATCGTTTCCAACAGATTCAGGAATAGTTCGACCTCGTCGCAGGCTGGCAGCTCGACGCGGAGAGCCGCGTTTTTACCCATCCTGGCATCGGGATCCGGCCCATCGATGCCGATCAGGAAAGTTCCTTGTTCCGCGAGATCATCGCGCGGTCCCTGGGGAGGGATGGGTAGACTGAGCAAGGTGGGGCGGCTCAGGCGCGGGTCGCGTACCGGGTTCGCCAGCAGCGGCAGGCTATCGCGGCGAAACGCGATGCGTAATTTCGGATGGGTATCGACCGCGAACAGCAACGCCGGCCAACCGCGAGCGCCGAGCAATCGAGTCAGTTGCGACCAGAATTCGTCCAGTTGGCCGGGGGCGATCGCGGTGGTGACAGGGTTCGCCAGTGGGTCGGCCGGACCGTTCCAGATCGGTTGGTCGTCACGGCGCCGGTAGATTCCCAGATTCCAGCGTGGCAACGCTTCCTTAGGATATTGTCGACCCAGAGTTCTCAGCACCACCGCGCCGGGGGTTTGGGTGAGATATTCCGCCAGCATGCGCTGGGCGTGGATTTCCTTGGTGGGGCCGAGGGCGTTATACAGCCATTCCGGGGCTTCGGAGCGGCGATCCGTGAAAGTCGGTTCAGCGCCCACCCAGATCGTCAGATCGCGGCGTTTAAGGATATCGTCGTGGGACCGGATGGCCTGATCGAAGGCCGAGAGCGTCGTCTGCATGGCGCCAAATTTGCCTAAGGGGCGAATTGGCGCGGCATTGTACGGGGATTTCGACGCAAGTGGTAACGATTTCTGATCCGGTCCAAGTTGGATTTCACAAGGGGGTTCGCCACGTCTGGCGCCGCTCAGTCATCGATGGCACGAGCGATCGCCCAAACTTCGATGTCTGTTGCGCCGCTGGCCCGGAGGATTTGCGCGCATTCGGCGACGGTGCTGGCGGTCGTAATGACATCATCCATGATCGCGACCCGCGAACCGGTGGGCAATCGGCCGGGTGCGAAGGCGCCAAGCAGATTGGTCCGGCGTTGCCGAGCGTCCAGTTGAATCTGCGGAGTGGTGCGGCGGATTCGTCGTAGCCCCTCGGTGGCGAGGGGAATCCGAAAGCGTTGAGCGGCAGCCCGCGCCAGTTCCAGAGCCTGGTTGAAACCGCGTTCCCGCAGTCGCTGCGGATGCAGGGGCACGGGGACAATGTAATCCGGCCACGGCTCGCCGCGCAAAGCGAGCCGGTCGGCGAATAGATCGCCCAAAAGCCTGGCGTGGCTAAGCCTGCCGTCGAACTTCAAGCCGCGAATCAAATGATCCAGTGGTGGTCGATAGCGAAAGGGCACATAAGCCCGATCGAATTTCCTGGGGCACGACAGGCATGCCCCGCACCATCCAACCTGGCCTGTGGCCAGGGGAGTGGCGCAGCCTGGACAGGCCCGGTCGTTCGGCGGTAAATCGGCCGCGCAGGCGGTACACAGGTCACGGCTGTCGGCCCCGGCTTCCCCGCATAGCAGGCAGAGAGGGGGTAACAGCCAAGCCTGAAAAGTGTCCAGCCAGGTACCGATCACGGTGCCATTCCGTCGGTTGACAAGGCGATTGACGTTCGGGAACATGCAGTATTCATACGGATATCCAACCAACTTTTCCATAACAAAACAATTTATAGAGTTCCGTCATGCATATCCTGGAATCGAGCGAAGACACGGTCATCGGCAAAATCGCGCGGGCCTCATCCGCCAAGCGGGCCGCCGCCCTGATGAATTATGGCAACATCATTTCGATTCTCCTGCCCTTCCCTTTGCTGATTTTTTGGTTCGGCGCCTCGATGCTGGTGTATGCGATGAATCGCCATCATCCCAACCCCAAGGTGGGCCATTACACGCAGCAGGCGGCCTACCGATTTTATGGGATCACGGGATTCTTCATCGTGATCGGCACTTTCATTCCCGGCAATGGCTGGATTTGGCACCTGGTGTGCTGGATCGTCGCTCTATTGATCATGATCCCGTGGTCTATCATCGATCTGCGGCGAATTCGTCGCGATCAGTGGGTGGATATTCCATTGGACGAACAAGGCCATCCGTTGCCCGGTACGGTGATAGCCTGAACAGCGCGATAGCCTTGATCTGACTCGAAGAGCGTACCGCCATGCCCCTTCGCCCAGCCAAGCCTTGCTGGCCTGAACCGAGCCAGCGCGATGAAAGATCGCTTTACACCTGCACTCTCGGCACGGGACCAGACGTGGTGCTGATCCACGGCTGGGGAATGCATTCCGGAGTCTGGGAGGTTGTCGCCGAATCCTTGTTGGAGCATTACCGGATAACGGTGGTCGATTTGCCCGGCCATGGGTTCAGCCGGCTGCTACAAACCGGGCATGACCTCCAAGGTTTGAGCGCCGCGGTGGCGGCAGCGGTACCAACGCCGGCGATCTGGGTCGGTTGGTCATTGGGCGGATTGGTTGCGCAGTGGGTGGCGATTACCGCGCCGGAGCGGGTCACTCGGTTGGCGTTGGTAAACAGCACGCCCTGTTTCGTGCGACGGCCCGACTGGCCGCACGGCATCGATTTGCCGGTATTGCGTCGCTTCGCCGAGGAGTTGCGCCTGGACCATCGTGCCGTCCTCAAACGCTTTATCGCCTTGGAAGTGCATGGCAGCGAGCACGCCACTGTCCAACTCCACGCGCTCAAGGCGATGTTGTTCCAGCACGGTGAACCGGCGGTGTCGGCGCTGGAGGATGGCTTGACGATCTTAGAAGCTACCGATCTGCGCCCTGACTGGTCACGCATTGTCTGTCCGACCCTGCTGCTCATGGGTCAGCGCGATCAGTTGGTACCGGCTAAAGCGGGTGCGGCGCTGGTAGTGCGATTACCACATGCCCGGTTGCGGGTGTTCGAGCGGGCCGGACACGCCCCGTTCTTTTCCCATCCGCTGGATTTTGTCACCGAATTGCGAGCTTTTTTCGATGCATGATCGGGGAGATTCGGTGTTTGATCTGGATCGGAGCCTATTGAGACGGGCTTTCGAACGGGCCGCCCTCGGTTACGACCAAGCGGCAGTCGTCCAACGCGAGGTCGGTGCTCGTCTGCTGGAACGATTGGACCTGATCAAGCTCAAGCCGACAATGGTCGTGGACATCGGCTGCGCAACGGGCGCGATAACGGCGATGTTGCTCAAAAAATACCGCCAGGCGCAGGTCGTTTGCCTAGAATTATCCCCAGGGATGGTGGCTGCTGCTCGCAAGCGGGCGCCATGGCTGCGACCCCTGCGTGGGGTGGTCGGCGAACCCGAGACCTTGCCGCTAGCCAATGCCAGTTGCGATCTGATCTTTTCCAATCTGGCCTTGCCGTGGTGTTTAGACTTGGAACGGGTATTCGCGGAATTCAGGCGGGTTCTCAAGCCGGGTGGAGCGCTGTTATTCAGCACCTTGGGGCCGGATACCCTGATCGAATTGCGGTGCGGTTGGCAAGCCGCCGACCCACATAACCATGTCAATGCCTTCTTCGACATGCACGATATCGGCGATGCCTTGGTCCGGGCTCGCTTGGCGGAGCCGGTACTGGACACTGAGCGGCTGACGCTCACTTATCCGGCGGTGGATCGCCTGATGCGCGACTTGAAGGCGCTCGGAGCCAGTAACGTGACCGCCGGTCGTGCTCGCGGCTTGACCGGCAAGGGGCGATTGCAGGCGTTGCGCGACGCCTACGAACGGTTCCGTCGTGCCGATGGCCTGCTGCCGGTGACCTGCGAGGTGGTTTACGGTCATGCCTGGGGTCCACTTCAGGACCCGTCTCGTCCCCGTGGAGGAGATGGCACGGCAGTGTTTCCCTTGGCGCGTTTGCATCGGTTCCAACCCTGATTTATTCGAGCTGGTTGCCGAGCTTTTTGTCCCATTTCACTGAGCGAAGTGTGGAATAAATCCTTAGTTTTATGAAAGGGTATTGACAATATCCCTTTATCCCGTTACTTGTTAATCATCCAAGGCAAAGGGAGGAGGGTCCGGTCATGGTTGCGCTCCAACATGATACAAGTGAGTGTCAATATTGCTATGTCTTGCGCCCTAACCGTTCGCTATCGTGGCGGCAGAACCTCGCCGTGTTCGCCGGACTGTGCGCGGTAACGCTGATCGCGACAATTCCCTTGGTAGCCGCAGGATGCTGGTTGGTATTGCCCTTCGCCGGATTGGAATTATTGGTCGTGGGAATCGGGCTTTATCTTGTGATCTGTCGCTGTCACGAATGCGAGGTGATCTATGTCGCGGCCGACAGCATCCGTATTGAACGCGGCCGATACGGCCCGCGCGAGCGTTGGGTGATGGGGCGCACTTGGGCGCGAGTGGTTTTGAAGGTGTGTCCCCGGCAGTGGTATCCGAGTCGCTTGCTGATTCGCGCTCACGGCCGAACCGTGGAAATCGGTCGGTTTCTGGTCGAGGAAGAACGAGAAAAACTGGCTCGGGATCTGACGCAATGCCTGTGCGTCAACCTGTGATTATATTGTCATTTGTCTGGCCGGGATTGAATCCGGCCATTTTCGCATTAAGAATTTAGGCGTCACCGGCTCGTCGAGGCCGGCCGCATTCAACCGTTGGGAGAGGAGGGTATGGTAATCGGTCGAATCGCAAGAATGGGCGTCGTCGCCCTGGGAAATGCGCTATTGCTGGCGTGGAGCGTAGGCGCACACGCCGAATTCGCGCTGAATATGCCGCGAGGCGTGACTAGCATCAGCCATCAAGTCTACGATCTGCATATGCTGATCTTCTGGATTTGCGTGGCGATCGGGGTGGTGGTGTTTGGTGTCATGTTCTGGTCGATCTATCATCACCGCAAGTCCCTCGGAGCGGTGCCGGCTCAGTTCCACGAAAGCACCATGGTCGAGGTGGTCTGGACGGTGGTTCCGATGCTGATCTTGATCGGCATGGCGGTACCCGCCACCAAGACGCTGATCAGTATGTACGATAGCCGGGATGCTGATTTGACTGTCAAGGTCACCGGCTACCAGTGGCGTTGGCAATACGATTACATTAACGAGGACGTCGGCTTCCTCAGTGTCCTCTCCACCCCGTCGGCTCAAATCCACAACGTGGCAGCCAAGGACGAAAATTATTTGCTTGAGGTCGATAACCCGCTGGTGGTGCCAGTTGGCAAGAAGGTCCGTATTCTGACCACGGCCGCCGATGTGATCCATTCTTGGTGGGTGCCGGAATTGGGCTGGAAGAAGGATGCCATTCCCGGTTTCATCAACGAAAGCTGGACGTTGATCGAGAAGCCCGGCATCTATCGCGGCCAGTGCGCCGAACTGTGCGGTAAGGATCACGGCTACATGCCGATCGTGGTCAAGGCTGTGCCCGAGGCCGAATTCAAGCAATGGCTCGCTCAAATGAAGGCGAAAAATAAGCCAAGCCCGCAAACCGCGCGGAACGATTCGAATACCCCAACCATCCCTGGAGGCCAAACGCTATGAGCACGGCATCGCATGCGCTCGATCATGAGCACGACCACGGACCGCCGAGCGGTTTGAGCCGCTGGTTGTTGACTACCAATCACAAGGACATTGGTACCTTGTACCTGCTGTTTTCGCTGCTGATGTTTTTCATCGGTGGCACCATGGCACTGATCATCCGCGCTGAACTGTTCGAACCGGGTTTGCAAATCGTCAACCCGCAATTTTTCAACCAGATGACCACCATGCACGCGCTGGTGATGATCTTCGGCGCGGTGATGCCGGCTTTCGTCGGTTTGGCCAACTGGTTAATTCCAATGATGATCGGGGCGCCGGACATGGCCCTGCCGCGCATGAACAACTGGTCGTTCTGGATCATGCCCTTCGCCTTTACCCTGCTGCTGTCCACCCTGTTCATGCCGGGTGGCGGGCCCGCGGGCGGCTGGACCCTGTATCCGCCACTGGTGCTGCAAACCGGCACTGCGTTTCCGTTCGTCATCCTGGCCGTGCACATGATGGGCGCCTCCTCGATCATGGGTGCCATCAACATCATCGCCACGATTCTCAATTTGCGCGCTCCCGGCATGACCCTGATGAAGATGCCGCTGTTTGTCTGGACATGGCTGATCACCGCCTATCTGCTGATCGCGGTGATGCCGGTGCTGGCGGGTACGGTGACCATGCTGTTGACCGATAAATTCTTTGGGACTTCGTTCTTCAACGCGGCCGGTGGTGGTGATCCGGTCATGTTCCAGCACATTTTCTGGTTCTTCGGCCATCCCGAGGTTTACATCATGATTTTGCCGGCATTCGGCGTGATCTCCATGATCATCCCGACCTTTGCCCGCAAGCCGCTGTTCGGCTATGCCTCGATGGTCTATGCCACGGCTTCGATCGCCTTTCTGTCCTTTATCGTTTGGGCGCATCACATGTTCACGGTCGGGATGCCGCTGGCCGGCGAGCTGTTTTTCATGTATGCGACCATGTTGATCGCCGTGCCGACGGGCGTAAAGGTGTTCAACTGGATTTCGACTATGTGGCGTGGCTCGATGACCTTCGAGACCCCGATGCTGTTTGCCATCGCTTTCGTCATCCTGTTCACCATCGGCGGTTTCTCTGGGTTGATGTTGGCTATCGCCCCGGCCGATTTTCAATACCAGGACACCTATTTCGTGGTAGCGCATTTCCACTATGTGCTGGTTCCGGGTGCTGTATTCTCCATCATTGCCGCCGCTTACTATTGGCTGCCGAAATGGACTGGCCACATGTACGACGAAAAGTTGGGTCAGTGGCATTTCTGGCTGTCGGTCATTGGCGTCAACGTGTTGTTCTTCCCGCAGCACTTCTTGGGCTTGGCTGGCATGCCGCGCCGCATTCCCGATTACGCGCTGCAATTTACCGAGTTCAACATGATCTCGACGGTTGGTGCTTTTGTGTTCGGTCTCTCGCAACTGTTGTTCGCCTACAATGTCATCAAGACCATCCGTGGTGGCGCAAAGGCGACGGATCAAGTGTGGGAGGGCGCAAAAGGATTGGAGTGGACGCTCAGTTCGCCACCGCCATATCACACGTTTACCACCGCACCTGAGGTCAAGTGAGAGCTCAGGGCACGGTGATGGAGAGGTCCGCAGTCAAAACCGTCGGCGCGCCACCGCCGGGATCGCGCGCCGGTCGAGCCCGGCACACCGGGATCGCGCTGGCGGTTTTGGCTGCAGCGATTTATTTCGGTTTCATCCTGTTGGTGGCATGGCGCTGATGGTGGAAACTTACCAAACAACGACTACGGCCTTGGCCAACCGTCGGTTGGTGCGAAGGCTGCTGCTGGTGATCGTCGGCATGTTCGCCTTTGGCTTTGCGATGGTGCCGCTCTATGACGTGCTGTGCAAAATTACCGGACTGAACGGCAAGACCGGTGGTCGCGTGGTTGCCACGGAACCGATGAGGATCGACGAAGCGCGGACGGTGACCGTGGAGTTCGTCGCGAATCTAAATCAGGGTGCGCCGTGGGAATTTGCTCCGCGAGTCGCTCGCATGCAGGTACATCCCGGCCAGTTCTACCAGACCCACTTCTGGGCTCGAAATCTGGCCGACCAACCGATGACCGGTCAGGCCATCCCTAGCGTTTCGCCGGGGTTGGCGGCATCGCATTTCCAGAAGATTGAATGCTTTTGCTTCAATCGCCAGCTATTCCAGGCGAGAGAGGGTAGGGAAATGCCAGTGACTTTCCGCATCGATCCGCAATTGCCGGCTGACGTGCGGACCGTGACTCTGTCCTACACGTTCTTTAGGATCGATAATCCGGGCGGCTGAAGCGCGGCGCCGCTCGCCCGCAGACCAACATCATCATAAAAGGGGGATATTCATGACGCATGCGGAACACGCACCGGATCACTATCCGGATCATTACTATGTGCCGCATCATAGCTACTGGCCGATCATCGCTTCCATTGGCCTGTTCACGCTGATGTTCGGTGGGGCCACGCTGCTGAACGGTGGCAGCAACACGCTGCTGCTGGTTGGGTTGACGCTGATCCTGATCACCATATTCGGTTGGTTCGGTACGGTGATCCGCGAGAGCGAGAAAAAAATGTACAGCGACCAAATGGATCGCTCGTTCCGCTGGGGGATGTCCTGGTTCATCTTTTCCGAGGTCATGTTCTTCGCGGCTTTTTTCGGAGCATTGTTCTATGCACGCGCCTATTCGGTACCGTGGCTAGGCGGGGAATCCGAGCATGGTACTTTGACGCACGGTATGCTCTGGCCGAAATTCGAGGCGATTTGGCCCACCAACGGCCCTGGTACGGTGGGTGGCTTCTTTGCGCCGATGCATGCTTGGGGCTTACCGGCCATCAATACCCTGATCCTGCTCAGCAGCGGTGCGACCATTACCTGGGCACACTGGGGCTTGGTGGAAGGCCGTCGGGCGCAGTTGGTGAAGGGGTTGGCGGCTACGGTCGCCTTGGGCGTGTTGTTCTTGATCTGTCAGGCTGCCGAGTACCACGAGGCGTATAAAGAGCTGAACTTGACCTTGGGTAGCGGGATTTACGGTTCTACCTTCTTTATGCTGACCGGCTTTCACGGTCTGCACGTTACTATCGGCGCTATCATCCTGGCGGTGATTTTGCTGCGCAGCATGGCTGGCCATTTCACGCCGCAACGGCATTTTGCCTTTGAAGCAGCGGCGTGGTATTGGCACTTTGTGGACGTGGTTTGGCTGGGCTTGTTTATCTTCGTCTACTGGATGTAGCGAGACCATCCGCCTCACAGACCGTGCGGCGTGATCAGGCCGGTCGCATAGGCCAGCATCAGCAATAAGAACAGCGCCGCCGACAAAGCAATCCGCACCGTCAATGCCTTGACGGTGCGGGGATTGCGATCTCGGTCCTTGATCAGGAAAAACAATCCTGAACCCAGACTTGCGAGAATCAGCAGCAACATGACGATGACGACGATTTTGATGACCATGGACAAGTTCTTCCGGCAGGGGGAGATCGTCGCGAGTATAACTGAAGCCGTACCGGCATGACGGATCGGGTTTCCGGGCAAGAGCGCGCCGCGCGTGCAACTGGCTGATTGGGTTTTTCGTCCGGGTCGGGCTGCTACCGTCGCTGTCCTGCTGCTATTGCCGTTGCTGCTGACGCTGGGTTTCTGGCAATTGGATCGTGCCCGGCAGAAAACGACACTCCAAGCGATGTATGCCGAGCAGCTTTGGAAACCGCCAATTGCGCTCGTCAAGGTTGATCCGGCCGAATCCGCCAATCAATATCGCCGGGTAATTGCAACCGGCCAGTATGACGGCGCCCATCAGTTGTTGTTGGACAATCAGGTGCATGATGGTCGTCCCGGCTATCATGTTCTCACCCCGTTGCGTTTGCCGGGTGGCACGGCGATACTCGTTAATCGAGGCTGGCTACCACTTGGAGCATCCCGACAAGAATTGCCAGAAATTTCCCTGCCATCCAAGCCTGAGTCCGAGCCCGTCACGGGCTGGCTAGCACAGCCAGCTAATCCCGGCCTGCGGCTGGGCGACGGTGCGGGAGGCGATTCCCGATGGCCCCGGATCATTCCCTATGTGGATTATCAGCGGCTGTCCAGCCTGCTGGCGTATCCGCTGCTTCCGGCTATCCTTCTGCTGGAGCCTGGCGCGAGTGCTGGCTATCTGCGTGATTGGCAACCTCGTTTCGGCGGCTATGGACCGGAGCGCCACCAAGGCTATGCCATGCAATGGTTTGCCTTGGCGGTAGTGCTCTTGATGCTGTACTTCGCGGCCAATACTCGTCGATTGCCTCGTTCTGAATGATTTAACGACAATGAGTATTGATTCGATATCGTTCAAGACCTCTTCGATAGCTCCGATCTGGCGGCAGCGCTTGCTGCTGTTGCTGATCGTTGCCCTCTTCGTACTGCCGCTAGCGGTGGCGTGGTTGCTGATCGGGCATTGGCGACCCGAGGGCCATGTGCAGCATGGCGAACTGTTGGATCCTGCGCGGCCGATGGATTTGCGGCTCAGTTCACTGGAGGGCAAACCCATGGATGGCGGAGTGCTGCGAGGCTGGATGCTGGTTTATGTCGGTTTGGCGGCGGAATGCGACGCGCGTTGCCGTACCGGCCTGTACGACATGCGGCAAGTGCGGTTAGCGTTGGGTAAGGATATGGATCGAGTCAAAACCCTGCTATTGCTGGATGCTATACCCGCGACGGAGTTCCGAGGTTGGCTCGCCGCCGAGCATTCCGCCACTGTCGTAGGCGTGGCTGACGCAGCGAATCGGACCTCCCTCATCGAAGCGTTTAATCAGCCGGGGCGCGTCGGCGAGTGGATATACTTATTGGACCCGCTCGGCAATTTGCTCATGCGCTATCCGATCGATACCGATCCACGCGGATTGCTCAAAGATCTCCAGCGATTGTTGAAATGGTCGAAAATCGGATGAACAAGACCCGCGAAACCTTATTTCACCGTTTGGCGTGGGCGGCACTGGCCCTGACTTTGGTCGTGGTCGTTCTGGGGGCTTACGTGCGGCTTTCGGACGCCGGTTTAGGTTGTCCGGACTGGCCGGGCTGTTATGGCCAGCTGAATGTGCCCGACGAGGCCCACCAGATCGCCGCGGCCAACGCCGCTTACCCGCATCGTCCCGTGGAGCCTGCCAAGGCTTGGAAAGAGATGGTGCATCGCTATTTTGCTGGCACCTTGGGTTTGACGATTTTGACGTTGGCCGTGTTGGCTTGGCGTCGGCGAAAGGCACCCGATCAACCTCTGGTACTACCTCTATTTTTGTTGGCATTGGTGGTGTTTCAGGCGTTGTTGGGCATGTGGACCGTGACTTGGCAGTTGAAGCCGGTGGTGGTAATGGGCCATCTGTTGGGCGGCCTGACGACCTTGGGTTTGTTGGCGTGGCTGGTGCTACGCCAAGGCCGATATTGGGAAAACTCCATTACTGCCGACGAACGGGCATTGCACGGTTACGCTTTACTGGGCTTGGTACTGTTGGTCGCGCAAATTGCCCTGGGGGGGTGGACCAGTGCCAATTACGCTGCTCTAGCGTGCCCGGATTTCCCAACCTGTCAGGGGCATTGGTGGCCGCCGACCGATTTTCGTGAAGCCTTCACCTTATGGCGAGGTCTGGGTGTTTCCTATGAGGGTGGCGTACTGGCCAACGATGCCCGAATGACGATTCACCTCATGCATCGACTGGGTGCCTTGGCCGTATTCCTCTATTTGGGCTGGCTGGCTTGGCGACTGATGGCGACTGATCGGAGCCACTCGGTGAGGTTCGCCGGGTTAGTCATCGCGGGGTTGTTGGCTGGCCAATTGGCCTTGGGTATCGCGAATGTCGTTTTACACCTGCCGTTGCCGGTTGCCGTCGCCCACAACGCCGGCGCAGCGTTGCTCTTGTTAGCTTTGGTCGGGCTCAATCACTTGCTTCGACCGGAAGCCACTGCCTGATGGCCGCCGCCTTCCAGACCTTGCGTGCCAGTTTCCAGCGCCATAGCCGCGATTATCTGGAATTGACGAAACCGCGGGTGGTCGCCTTGATCACTTTTACCGCGATGGTGGGAATGTTGTTGGCGACCCCCGGCATGGTGCCTTGGGAAGTCCTGGTGTTCGGCTCGCTGGGCATCGCGCTAATGGCTGGTTCCGCCGCCGCGATCAATCATCTGGTGGACCGACGGGTTGATGCGATGATGGCCCGTACCCGTCACCGACCCCTGCCCAGTGGCCATCTGGAATCCTGGCAAGTGCTCGGGTTTGCCGTGATCATTGGGCTGATCGGCTTGGGGTTGTTGTTGGCCTTCACCAATCCCCTGACCGCGATTTTGACCTTTGCTTCATTGATCGGCTATGCGGTGATCTATACCCTGTTTCTCAAACGCGCCACGCCGCAAAACATCGTGATCGGTGGCGCGGCCGGCGCGGCACCACCGTTGCTCGGCTGGACGGCGGTTACCGGCCAAGTGGACTCCGGCGCACTGCTGTTGTTTCTAATCATCTACATCTGGACGCCCCCTCATTTCTGGGCCTTGGCTATTCATCGTCGGCATGACTATGCCAACGCTGACATTCCCATGCTGCCGGTCACGCATGGTGTGGCTTTCACCCGGCTGCATATCCTGTTGTACACCATCCTGCTGTTTCTCATCACGCTACTCCCCTTCCTGACCGGCATGAGCGGCTGGATCTATCTGATCAGTGCCGTTCTGTTGGGCCTGCGTTTTCTGAGTTACGCCGTGCGTTTGTACGCGACTGGCGACGACCGTTTAGCCATGCCCACTTTCGGATTTTCCATCGTCTACCTGTTTGGGTTATTCGCCGCGCTGATGCTCGATCATTACGCATCGCATTTACTCTTATCCCTATAATAATTATTATTATCAAATAGTTGTTGACTTGATGGGAACGATCTGCGTTTTTCAGAATATTAGCCGATGCTGATTGAGAAAACCCACTAAATATTAGTAGAATAGACCGTTGTCCCGACCTCCCCAGATGCGTTTTCCAGTCCGGCGTCCAACCATTCGGAAAACAAGTAAAACGATGCCTAACCCCATGGTTTTCTAAGGAGACTTGGATATGGCCCAAAGCTCAGCATTGCCGGCCGAGCAATACAATTTCGATATCGTCCGTAGGTTTATGATCGTGGCCATGATCTATGGCGTGATCGGTATGACGGTCGGTGTCTATATCGCCAGCGAATTGGCCTGGCCGTTTTTGAATTTTGACATTCCCGCCCTGACCTTCGGGCGCCTGCGTCCCGTGCACACCAGTCTGGTGATTTTCGGCTTTGGCGGCAGTGCGCTGTTCGCCACGTCTTACTACATCGTGCAACGTACCTGCCAGGCGCGGCTAGCGTTCCCATGGTTGGCTGAGTTCACGTTCTGGGGTTGGACGGGTGGCGTTGCATTAGGTGTGGTGACGTACATGGCCGGTTTTTCCCAAGGCCGGGAATATGCCGAGTTCGAATGGCCGCTGGATCTTGCCATCGCCGTGGTTTGGGTGAGTTATATCCTGATCTACGTTGAGACTATCCGCCGTCGCAGTCAGCCACACATCTACGTTGCCAACTGGTTCTTCCTATCCTTCCTGCTGGCCGTTGCTCTGTTGCACATTTTCAATAACTTGGCGGTGCCGGTCGGTTTGACCAAGTCTTATAGCTTGTTTTCCGGCGTGCAGGACGCCATGACTCAATGGTGGTATGGGCATAATGCGGTGGGCTTTTTCCTGACGGCTGCTTTTCTTGGCATGATGTACTACTTTGTGCCTAAGCAAGCTGGCCGACCGGTTTACTCCTATCGATTGTCCATCATTCACTTCTGGGCATTGATCTTCCTGTACATGTGGGCCGGTGGTCATCATCTGCACTGGACCGCGTTGCCCGATTGGGTCTCGACCCTGTCGGCCGCCTTCTCGGTGCTGCTGCTGATGCCCTCGTGGGGCGGCATGATCAATGGCATCATGACCCTGTCCGGCGCTTGGGACAAATTGCGCTCCGACCCGATCATGCTGTTTCTGATCACCTCGCTGTCGTTCTATGGCATGTCTACCTTTGAAGGTCCGCTGATGTCGCTCAAGAGCGTCAACGCCTTGTCGCACTACACCGACTGGACCATCGGTCACGTCCATTCCGGCGCGCTGGGCTGGGTGGCGTTGGTGAGCTTTGGCTCTTTCTATCACCTGATACCGCGACTGTATGGGACCAAACTGTATAGCCAGACCTTGATTTACGTCCACTTCTGGCTCGCCACTATCGGCATCGTGTTGTACATCACTTCGATGTGGGTTGCCGGCATCGGCCAAGGTTTGATGCTGCGTAGCTTCGATGATTACGGCAATCTGGCTTACACCTTCATCGAGACCGTCGAGTTTATGCACACCCCGTATGTTTGGCGCGCGTTGGGCGGTGCTTTCTTTGTCGCGGGCGCGTTGGTGATGGCCTACAACATGGTGATGACCGTGCGGGCGTCCCGCATTGAGCAAGCAGCCTTGGAAGCCAAGCTGGCGGCCAAGCTGGCCAAGGCTTGAACGGGCGGTTTCGGGAGATAAATAACCATGCGACACGAACACATCGAAACCAATTCCGCACTCATGCTGCTGCTGATCCTAGTCGTGATCAGCATTGGCGGCTTGGTGGAAATCGTTCCGCTGTTTTACATCAACGAGACGATTGAAAAAGTGGATGGCGTGCGTCCCTATACGCCGTTGGAAATTCGCGGCCGCGACATTTACGTCCGCGAAGGTTGCTATTTGTGCCACTCGCAGATGATCCGACCGTTCCGCGATGAATGGCTGCGTTACGGTCACTATTCGCTGGCGGCGGAGTCGCAATACGATCATCCCTTCCAATGGGGATCCAAACGGACGGGGCCTGATCTGGCCCGGGTCGGCGGCAAGTACTCCAACCAATGGCAGGTACAGCACTTAAAAGCACCGCGTTCGGTAGTGCCACAATCCATCATGCCGAATTATCCTTGGCTGTTGGAGCATGATCTGGACTATTCGGACGTGGCCGTTCGGATGCGCGCTCTGCGAGCGACGGGAGTTCCCTATTCCCTGACCCAGCAGGAATACGACGCCAACGTCAAGAAATTCGGCAAGGATGTCGCTGACCAACTGGATATCAACCAAGCGCAGGATAGCCTGCTCAAGCAAGCTCGCGATAAGAATTTTGATGGCATTCCCAGCCGGATAACGGAGATGGAAGCCTTGGTCGCGTACCTGCAAATGCTCGGCACGATGGTGGACTTCACCAAATACGACGAAGGCTATTTCGCCAAGTTCCGCTGATACCGAACTGCGTCCCCCCATCGGGGGGACGGCCTGGAGCCCGTCCGATGTTCGATTGGCTGCTGTGGTTTACCCGCATGGAGAATTCCAAGCCACTGGCGCTGGTGCTGTTTTTCGGGGCCTTCTGCGGCGTCCTGATTTACGTATTCGCCGGTAAGAAGCGCGCTAAGCGGCTGGAATCCTACAAATACATCCCTTTTGACGATGACGATCCGCCGCTCGCTGATCGGTCGCGGCCCCAGCGCCAATCTCAATCCCGCAAGGTGATGGACAATGAGTGAGAATACCCAGAACGTACAACAACCGTCCGGTGCGGTTCAGACCACCGGTCACGCTTGGGATGGCGATTTGCAGGAGTACAACAATCCACTGCCGCGCTGGTGGCTTTGGTGTTTTTACGGCACGGTCGTGTTCTCGATTTTATACTGGTTTATCTATCCTTCTTGGCCGGTGGGACGAACCTGGATTAAAGGATTTGGAACCGTCAATTACACTGTTGTCGACAAGGTGACCGGTAAGGAGAAGGAGGAATCGTATCGCTGGAACACCCGCGCGCTGTTGCTGGAAGAACTCGGCGACGCTGCCAACAACAAACAGCGCAAGGACATGCTGGCCAAGGTGCAGGCGGCCAGCTACGACCAAGTCGTCAAGGATCCCAAGATGATGGAGTTTGTGCGCTCCGTTGGTAAGGGTCTATTCGGCGACAATTGCGCCGCCTGCCACGGTCGTGGTGGCCAGGGGGTCGTGGGGATGTATCCAAACCTGACCGATGACGATTGGTTGTGGGGCGGCGGTATGGAGCAGATTCATGAAACCTTGGTGCAAGGTCGCAAAGGTTTCATGCCAGCTTTCGGCCAGGTGCTCAAGCCCGAGCAGTTGGACGATGTGGCTGAGTATGTGTTGATCCTCTCCAACGAAACCAAACCGAATGAAGCCTCCGAGCGCGGTAAGGAGATATTCCAGGGCCAAATTGGCGGTTGTTATTACTGCCATGGCGCTGACGCCAAAGGTCTGCCGTCGCAGGGATCCGCCAATCTGACCGACAAGATCTGGGCAATCGCCGACGTACCCGCACAAAAGACCTTGGCGGACAAGAAGGCGGTGCTCAAGAACTTCATTTCGGCCGGGGTCAACAACACACGGGTGATGCCCGCGTGGAAAGACCGTTTATCGCCGACCGACATTAAACTGTTGGCGGTTTATGTCCGCCAGTTAGGTGGTGCCAAGTAGATTGTGGTTGGCGTCACGGTTACAGTCCCCGCCGGCTGCCGAATTCTTCACCCCCCCCCTCTCGGGGGGGAGCTGTTTATACCGACCGATTCGGATGGGATGGTGAGTAGGGTCGGTTGTTAGGAGCGTTGCCGTGATCATTCCTGCCGCTCAATCGCAAATCGAGTAATTATGTCCGAAGAAACGGCTCAGCTTTATCAAAAGCGTATTCAGATTTATCCACGCTCCGTCAAGGGGCAGTTTCGCCACCTCAAAACCGGGGTGTTGGTTTTGGCTTATGCCATTTATTACCTGCTACCTTGGCTACGCTGGACGCGACCCAACGCTCCGGATCAAGCAGTGCTCTACGATCTGCCGGGTCGGCATTTCTACATTTTCAACCTGACCATTCAAGTCCAGGACATCTTCTGGCTGGCGGGTGTGCTGATCATCTTCGCAATCCTGCTGTTTTTCGTGACCGGACTAGCCGGGCGGGTTTGGTGCGGCTATTTCTGTTTCCAAACCCTGTGGACCGATCTGTACATGATGATCGAACGCTGGGTTCAGGGCGAGCGGCCGGCGCGGATGCGGCTCGACAAAGGGCCGTGGTCACGCGAGAAAGTCGTCAAGAAAAGCACGACTTATGCTTTGTGGCTGCTGGTCGCGTTCTGGACCGGCCTGACCTTCACGATGTACTGGGTGGATGCCCCGACGCTGGTGGTGGACATACTGCTGGGTCGGGCACCGTATCCGGCCTATTTCACCACGTTTTTCCTGACGGCGACCACTTTTGTCATGGCCGGCCTGGCGCGCGAGCAAGTTTGCACTTACATGTGCCCTTATGCGCGCTTTCAGAGCGCTATGTTCGATCATGATACCTTGATCGTTTCCTACGATGAACATCGGGGCGAGGGTGCGGCCGGACGGGCCAATTTAGGCAAGGGCCTGAAATCTCGCGATGAACGTCATGCGAAAGGGGTCGGCGACTGCATCGATTGCGGTTACTGCGTGCAGGTTTGTCCGGTGGGCATCGACATCCGCAAGGGACTGCAATATCAATGTATCTCTTGCGCACTGTGCATCGATGCCTGCGACACGATCATGGACAATTTGAAGTGGCCGCGCGGCTTGGTTCGCTACACGTCGGAAAATGCGCTAAACGGTAAGAAAACCAGCCTGCTCAAGCCCAAGACCGTGGGTTACGGCATCATTTTGACGGCGGCAGTCTCGATTCTGACCTGGAGCATCCTCACCCGCGCTCCCTATACGGCGACCGTGGAACAAGTTCGCCAGCCGCTATACTCGCAATTGACTGATGGCAGCATCCGCAACACCTATGAGATCAAGCTGAATAACAAGCTGACAGCGCCGATGACGCTCGGGATCAATATTGAGGGTTTGTCGGGTGCGGTTTTGGATATGGACGGCATGGAACGAATCACTCTGGATCCTCAAGAACGACTCAAGTTGCTGGCCCGCGTTCAGCTCGCGCCTGATCCAACTGGCATTGGGGAAACCGGCGATAAAATCACGTTCATCATCAAACCGCTGGAAGGGGTTACCGCGAATCCGATCCGTCGGGAAGTGCCGTTTTCGATGCCGGAAAACAGCCGATGACCGAATGGTTGTTCGGCCTCGCTGTCGGTGCCGGACTGATTTTACTCGCGAATTTAGCGCTGATCCGCTTTATGGGCGTCAGCGCCAAATATGCCGCTGCGGTGGTGGCCTTGGTGACGATTGGGCTTTATGGACCTTACAGCATCGTGCGCTGGCCCGGCGGTGATGTATTCGCGATTCATCTTGGCATTTATTTGCTGGTTTCACTGGCCTGCGGGATGTTGCTGGGCGCTCGGTCCCAGGGTGAGGGAATGCATTGGGGGCCGGCGGTAATCGGCGGATTTTTCATTTTCGTCGTAGTGTCGGGCGCCGTGTTTGTCACCGTCGCTGAGCGCGGTTTGACGCCTTCCCTACGCGATTGGCTGTTGCCGGCAGCGCATAGCGGCCGTGAGGTTTCTTCGCTGTTTCCTGGGGTGATTTCGCACGATTTTCAGCAGAAGGAGGAGCTGTACAACCAGTATCTCCAACAAGTAGAACGACAGCGGCAGCGAGGCTGGCAAGTCCAGAAAGGTTGGTTAAGCGACCCGATGATCAACGAGCCGGCGGTGTTTCGGGTGGTGGTGCGGACCCGCGAAGGTGAGCCGATGACGGGCGCGACGGTGGTCGGGCAGTTTCTTCGCCCATCGAACAGCAAGCAGGATATCGCCTTCACACTGGCCGAAACTGATCCAGGCGTTTACGAATCGAAACTGTTATTGCCGCTGGCGGGGCACTGGAATCTGGTGCTCGAAATCCGCAAGGGAGACGATTTGCACGAAATCCGTGCTGTCACGCAAGTATCGGATCGTTAGCGCCCAGTCAGACGTGATTCGTTCCAGCTAGACCGTACTCCACGTCGCATGTCTGTTTCCTCTCCCAAAGCGCTTGCCCCGGAACTGCCGCCCACGGCCGGGACGGCCTGTTTTCACTGTGGCTTGGCGGTTCCGCCAGGGGTGCATTACGCTGTGATGATCGACGGTCAGCGCCAACCGATGTGCTGTCACGGTTGCCAGGCAGTCGCGGAAGCCATCGTCGCTGCTGGACTGATCGATTTTTATCGCCATCGGACCACGCTTTCCCGCCGTGCCGAGGATTTGATCCCCGAGTCATTGCGGGGGCTAGAGTTGTATGACCGGCCCGATTTGCAAAAGAGTTTCGTACGCGTCGAGAGCGAGCACGTTCGTGAGGCGGCGCTCATGATGGAGGGCATCGTTTGCGCTGCCTGTGTCTGGTTAAACGAGCGCCACGTCAGTCGTTTGCCGGGCGTGTTGGAATTCCGGGTAAACTACTCCACCCACCGTGCCCAGGTACGCTGGGACGACCACCAGATTCGACTCAGTGAAATTCTGGCAGCCATCGCCGCCATCGGTTATATCGCTCACCCCTTCGATCCTCGTCGCCAAGAAGTTTTGCAAAAATGCGAGCGTACGACCGCCTTGCGCCGGCTGGCGGTTGCGGGGCTCGGCTCGATGCAAGTGATGATGCTGGCAGTGGGTTTGTACGCCGGCGACTATCAGGGCATGGAGGAGTGGATACGGGTATTCTTGCGCTGGATCTGCCTGATTTTATCCACCCCGGTGGTAGTGTATTCCGCTCTGCCTTTCTACCGTGCTGCTTGGCGCGATCTGCGCCGCCGGCAACTGGGGATGGATGTGCCGGTTTCGCTGGCCATCGTGACCGCTTTCACGGCAAGTGTCTGGTATACCTGGCAGGGTGGGGGCGAGGTCTACTACGACTCGGTAACCATGTTCGTGTTCTTTTTGCTGACCGGCCGGTTTCTGGAGATGACTGCTCGTCACCGAGCAGGACAGATTTCTGAAGCGCTGGTACGGATGTTGCCGGCGACTGCGACCCGCCTCGCTACCGGTGGGGAGGAAACGGTAGTCCCCGTGGCTGAACTGGTCCCTGGCGACCGAGTCTTGGTGCGACCGGGAGAAACCGTTCCTGCCGACGGATGCATTATGGAAGGGACGAGCAGCGTGGACGAGTCGCTGTTGACCGGTGAAAGTTTACCGTTGCCGCGCGGCGTGGGCGAGTCGCTGATTGGCGGCGCGGTCAACGTGGAAAGTCCCTTGGTGATGCGGATCGAAAAGGTCGGTTCCGAGACTGTACTTTCGGCTATCGTGCGGTTACTGGATCGCGCCCAAGGCGAAAAACCCCGTCTCGCGCTGCTGGCTGACCGTATCGCTGGCTGGTTCGTCGCTGGGCTATTGGTCGTGGCGACTGTGGTTTTTTTGTTCTGGTGGGCGGCTGGTAACTTTGACACTGCATTTCGCATCACCTTATCGGTATTGGTGGTCACCTGTCCCTGCGCATTGTCCCTGGCTACGCCAACCGCCATCGTGGCGGCTACCGGCGCGTTGACCCGACTTGGGTTGCTGACCACGCGCGGTCACGCCTTGGAAACGTTGGCGCGGGCAACGCATGTCATCTTCGACAAAACGGGGACTTTGACCTATGGTCGGCCCCAAGTGGTGGCGGTGGAACCGACCGGCGGTTTGGAAGCTCGGCGGTGCCTAATGTTAGTAGCCGCGCTGGAACGTGGATCCGAGCACCCGGTTGGTCGGGCCTTAGTGGAAGCAGCAGGCTCGGTGACACTGAGCGCGACCGAGTTGCATAATACGCCGGGGAGCGGTGTGGAAGGCCGGATCGAAGGATGCCGATATCGGGTGGGTCGGCCTGAATTTGTAGCGGATTTGAGTGCGACTCCTGTGGCCGAGCGGACCGATTTCGATGCTGCCAGTACCTGGGTTGCGCTGGGGAACGAGGCTGGTTTGCTGGCTTGGTTTCAGTTGGCGGATAGCCCGCGATCTGATGCCGCGACAGCGGTGGCGGCCCTGCGCGACCGGGGATTGACGGTGGAATTGTTGAGCGGCGATCGTCCGGAAGCGGTCGCGCACGTCGCCCATGAGGTGGCGATTACTGAAGCTATCGGCGGGATGTCGCCGCAAGATAAGCTGGAGCGGTTGCGAGAACTGCAAAGGCAGGGTCGAGTGGTAGCAATGGTCGGCGATGGGGTCAATGATGCCCCCGTGTTGGCGGCAGCCCAAGTATCGCTGGCGATGGGCAATGGTACGCAGCTCGCTCATGCCACAGCCGATATGATCCTGCTGTCGGAACGGCTGGAACATCTGGCGCGAGGTGTGGACATGGCCCGCAAGACGCTGACGATCATGCGTGAAAATTTTGCCTGGGCCATCGGCTACAATCTGGTCGCGTTGCCGCTGGCCGCCGGGGGTTGGCTGACACCCTGGATGTCGGCACTTGGGATGTCGTTCAGCTCGCTGTTGGTGGTGGTTAACGCGCTACGACTCCGGCATGCTTGAAAGGAGGGCAGTTTCCTGATGCGAATCCTCTATCTGCTGATTCCGATGGCGTTGGGTATCGCCGGGGTAGCTTTGTGGGCCTTTCTATGGGCGGTGCGCACCGGTCAGTTCGACGATTTGGAGGGGCCAGCCCACCGTATCCTAATGGATGACGACGATCCTCGCCTGCCCCGGCGTCAGCAGAGCCATGATGACGATAAATCCTTGAATGGGTGAGACAAACGATTTAGTATTTCATCATAAATCGCAAGGAGAAAAACGATGTTCACGTTTCAAAATTTCCCGCTCGTTGTCATAATCGCACTGGTCATTGCCGCCTATTTGAGCTTTTTCTCCGCCGTCCCTTGGGACAAGCTGTTCTGAGTTGCTCGTGGATTTTCGCCGTATTTGAGTCGCAATTGTCGCTCCACCGGTTGTTCGAAATATCCATCCTGATTCGGCAACCGCCTTTTCCCGATTGGGAAAAGGCGGTTTTGTCATTTGCTGAAGGGAGAGCGATTCCATGAACGTTGTCTCGGAACCGCTGGACCGGAATCGTATTTTAGCGGAGTTATCGGCTGTGACCCGCGCTCGGTTAAGCCGATTGGAGATCTATCCGACCCTGGATTCCACGAATACCTATTTGCTGGCGGGTGCAAATGCGGGTTGGCCCAGCGGCGCGGTTTGCCTGACCGAGCGGCAGACCGCCGGACGAGGTCGTCGAGGGCGTGAGTGGCTGGCGCCGTTTGGCGGCAGTCTGGCCCTGTCGCTGCTCTGGCGGTTCGACTTGTCGCCCGAGATGCTCAGCGGCTTGAGCCTTGCAACGGGTATCGCCGTGGCGCGAGTCTTGCGGGATTTGGGCGTGTCGGAAGTGGGTTTGAAATGGCCAAACGATGTTTGGTGGCGCAAGCGTAAATTGGGTGGGATCCTGCTGGAATCCGGTGGGGTTCCCGGAAATTTCCATGTGGTGGCCGGCATCGGTCTAAACGTGGCGCTATCGCACGAGGACGCAGTGCGAATCGATCAACCTTGGGTCGATTTGCGAGAAATTTTGGGCGCGATTCCGATGGACCGTGATCGGTTGACTGCTCTATTGATTAGCGAATTGTTTGCCGTTTTCGTTCGATTTCAGGCTGTTGGATTCACCGGTTTTACCGGAGAATGGACGGATTTTGATCAAGTACAGGGGCGATGGGTGCGTCTGCAAGTGTCTGATGCCGCCGTGACAGGCATTGCCCGAGGCGTGGACGCGACTGGCGCGCTGTTGCTGGAAACCGAGGATGGACAAATTCACCCCTATCTGGGCGGAGAAATCAGCTTGAGATTGGAGCCGTGATCCTACTAGCGGATGTCGGTAATAGCCGGATCAAATGGGTTGTGCTCGAACAGGGGGTATTTCGGCTGCGGGGTCAGGCCGACCACAGACGGGAAGACTGGACCGAATTCGCCGACCGGCAATGGAGTCGCTTGCCGCCCCCGACCCGAGCGTTGGTGGTCAGTGTCGCCGGCCCGACCGCTTGTGCAGCGCTGGCGGAGTGGATGGAGCGAGCCTGGGCCATCAAGGCAGAATTTGCGGTCTCCACAGCGGCGGCACAGGGTATTCGCAATTCCTACACTGAGCCGGAACGGATGGGGGCGGACCGTTGGGTGGCGATGATCGCGGCGTGGAACTTGACCCGGCAGACTTGTTATGTGATCGATTGTGGCACTGCGCTGACCATCGACGCCTTGGCGGCAAATGGCCAACATCTCGGTGGCGTGATTGTGCCGGGGATGCGTCTGATGCGCGAGGCGCTGTATCAGGAAACCCAACAGATCCCACCTGAGGCGGGAGAGTCCCAGCTGTTCGGGCAAAGCACTCGGGATTGTGTATGGGGCGGCGCAACGCACGCAGTCGCTGCCGCCATCGACGGTATCACCGAACGCATGATGGCGGTCAACGGCGTGGGGGTGCGGTTGCTAACCGGCGGCGATGCGGCAAGGATCTTACCCTATCTACTAGGACGATATCGCTTGGAACCCGACCTGATTTTTCACGGATTACGAGTGATCGCCGCGCAAGGCTAAATTTGATTGGCTCGGCGGTACGCGATTCATCCGAATGTTGTCGGCGTCGGCCTAGCTACCGACGCTTGGCCTCGGCGGGTGGTGTTCGCCCCGTAACCGTCATTCGCCATCGTCATAATAGTCACGATCATCGCGATAATAACGATAATCACGCCCGCTGCAATTATAGTAGGGGACACCCTGCACCATGATCGAGCTGCAACCGTCTCTCTGGGGTGGCGGTGGGGTCATCACGACCGGCGGCGGCGGTGCTGCCGCATTGGCGATTGCAGTCCCTACGATGGCGCCGAGGGCCAACCCAGCTATGGCAGCGCCCGCTCCGTTCCGATGATAGGCCGGGGGACCACCTCGGCCGGGTGGACCACCGCCACCGACCCAGTGGCCGCCGGCTCCCGGGGGGCCGCCACCACCGCCATCCCAGGCGTTTGCATTGTACGAGGGTACTATCATGGTGGCGGCTATCGCCGCTCCGAGCAGTAACCGTTTGATCGTTTTCATCGCTTCACCTCTCAATCGAGTTGGTCGGGCAATTTCGTTTCTATCGAAGAATCCCAACTTTGTACCGAAGATTAGACCGCTCGCAACCTTTAAATTTGCTGAATGAGACTTTTTATTCTTAAACCTACCCAAGCCAGCCGGATGAGTGAACAGGCGAGAGCTAAGGGCGACATTTTGGCTCTTCAGTGGCTTTAAAAATATAACTATTTGAATTTATTTATCATTATAGGGTGGCTTTGTCAAGCGGCTACATCTACGTCGCCGAATGCGCTAAGCTTCGCCCGGTCATCGTACCGTACTGGATGGTCGTCATGGATTTGCTCGCGCGAATTGATCAACACTTTGCTGCCAGTCTTGCAGCCAAGCAGCGCACCTTGGAAGAGATGGGAACCCGGATCGCGCAAGTCGCCGAGCGCTTGGCCGAGCAGCTGCGTCGGGGCAATAAAATTTTGATTTGCGGCAACGGTGGCTCAGCCGCCGATGCCCAACATTTCGCCGCTGAACTCGTTAATCGATTTGAAATCGAACGTCCAGGGCTGGCGGCCATTGCGTTGACCACCGACAGCTCGGCCCTTACCTCCATCGCCAACGATTATGCCTTCGAGCAGGTGTTCGCTCGCCAGGTGCAAGCCTTGGGGCGGCCCGGCGATGTGCTCTTGGCGATTTCAACCAGTGGTAATTCACCCAATATCGTGGCGGCCGTGAGCGCCGCTCGGCAATTGGGAATGACGACGATAGCACTGACGGGGCATGACGGTGGCCGTGTGGGCCAGGATTTGAGCCGCGAAGACATCGAAATTCGGGCTGGCGCGACGACGACTGCCCGAATTCAAGAAGTCCATATTCTGATCATTCATTGTCTTTGTGATTTGGTGGATGGATTATTGTTTGGAAAGGGGCAATCATGAAAATATGGCAGTTGGGGAGGATGGCGGTAGGAGTGCTGTCGGTGATGCTGCTGAGTGGCTGTGCGGGCCTTTTGATTGGCGGCACTGCGGTCGGTGTCAGTGTGGTGCACGACCGGCGGACAACTGGAACTTTGGTGGATGACCAGACTATCGAACTGAAGGTTTACGGTGCGCTTAACGGTGAATTGCCGCCGGGCAATCGAATCAACGCGACCAGTTACAACGGGGTGGTGTTGCTGACCGGTGAAGTAATATCAGAGGAGGCGCGGCAGAAGGCTGAAGTGGCTACGCGGAACATCGTTCCACCCGTTCGAGAGGTTTTCAATGAGTTGGTCGTTGGCCCACCCGACTCGCTGTCGACTCGCAGTAACGATGCATTTCTGACGACCAAGGTTAAGACTGCGCTGTTTCAGATCAAAATCGCGGATTTCGACCCCACCCGCGTCAAGGTGGTCACGGAACGAAGCGTCGTTTATCTGATGGGGTTGGTGCGTCCAAACGAGGCGGATGCCTCAGCCAACGTCGCCAGTCAAGTCAGTGGCGTACGCCAAGTGGTGACGCTGTTCGAGTTTATCAACTGACGTTATTTGACGATTTTCAAGATTGGCTTGCGCTCGGCGCGGCTGGCCGGTTTATCGGGTTGCGGCGAGCTGGGCGAGGGCGGAGGAGGCTCATCGCCCCCTTGCTCCTCTCCAAACGCCATGCCTTGGCCATTCTCGCGCGCGTAGATCGCAAGGACAGCGGTCACTGGAATATGCACGGTGCGAGCAACGCCGCCAAAGCGGGCGTTGAATTCGATCCAGTCGTTGCCCAAGCGTAGATCGCGCACCGCTGCCGCGTTAATGTTGAGTACGATTCGTCCTTCTTGCACATGCTGCTTGGGGACTTCCACGCCGGGCGCTTCCGCGTTGACCAGGATGTGGGGAGTCAGATGATTGTCTTCGATCCATTCGTACAAGGCACGGATCAGATAAGGACGAGTCGAAGTCATTCAGTGGACCATAACCAGAAAAAAACCGTCCCCCCAACGCTTGGGGCTAGGGGGATTAACCGCCTTTGCAGTCTCGCGGGGAGTCATATCTCCCCAGCGAGACCACGATATCAATGCACGTCCTTCCAGTACTCCTTCTTCAGCAGATAGAACACGAAGCTCGCAAAGGCCAAGAATAGTACCACCCAAATCCCAACCCGCTGGCGTGTCAACTGAATCGGTTCACCGGCGTAGGACAGGAAGTTTACGAGATCGGTCATCGCTTCCTTGAATTCGGGCGGGCTCATGCTGCCCGGCTGAACCAACTCGAATTCCTTAAGAACCTTGGTTTCATGGCCGTCCGGTCCTTTGTGGGTCTCGTAGATCGGTTTTTGCCAGCCTTGCAATTCCCACAGCACATGTGGCATCCCGGCGTTGGGAAATACCGCATTGTTCACGCCAAAAGGTCGCGTGGAATCCAAGTAAAAGGTTTGGAGATAAGTGTAGAGATAATCTATCCCGCGCGACCGGGCAATCAAGGTCAGATCAGGTGGCATGACACCGAACCAGCGTTTAGCGTCGGATTTGGGCATCGCGTTTTTCATGAGCTCACCGACTTTAGCACCGGTGAAGATCAAATTATCCTTGACCTGATCGTCGGTCAGACCAAAGTCGCGGGCCATCCGATTGTAGCGCTGATGTTCCAGCGAATGGCAGCCCATACAATAGTTGACGAACAACTTGGCGCCATTTTGCAGCGAGGCCTTGTTATGCGGATCGATCGGTGCCCTCTCCAACGGATAGCCCTCTCCGCCCGATGCAAGGCTCAAGGTCGGCAGCACCAGAAATGTCAGTGCAACGATTATTTTTTTCATTTCCAGGTCACCCTTTCCGGGACCGGCTTGGTTTTTTCGATGGCCGGTAAAATCGGTAGCACGAAGAAGAAGGCAAAATAGATGACGGAGCAGATCTGAGCCAAACTGGTGCGGGCCGGTGTGGTCGGCAGTGCGCCCAGATAGCCCAGAACCAGGAACGAGATCACGAACGCCCCCAAAACCAGCTTGAACGCGAAACCGCGATAGCGGATGGACTTTACCGGACTGCGATCCAGCCATGGCAGGAAGAACAGCAAAACGATGGCCGCGCCCATGGCCAGCACACCCCAAACCTGGGTGCCCGCGAACGAGGGTACTGCGCGCAAGATGGCGTAGAACGGCGTGAAATACCACACCGGCGCGATGTGCGGCGGGGTCTTGAGCGGATCAGCCGGATCGAAGTTCGGGTGTTCAAGGAAGTAGCCGCCCATCTCGGGCATAAAGAAAATCACCACCGAGAAGAACAGTAGAAAGACCATGACACCGACCAGATCTTTAACGGTGTAGTACGGATGGAAGGGAATGCCATCCAAGGGTATCCCTTTATCATCTTTCAGCTTCTTGATTTCGACACCGTCGGGATTGTTGGAACCGACTTCGTGCAAGGCGAGGATATGGGCAACCACCAACCCGAGCAGGACCAGCGGCACGGCGATCACATGCAGGGAGAAAAAGCGATTGAGAGTGGCGTCCGACACTACGTAGTCACCGCGAATCCACACCGACAGATCGGGGCCGACAACCGGGAGCGCGCTGAACAGGTTGATGATCACTTGGGCGCCCCAGTACGACATTTGACCCCAGGGCAACAGGTAACCCATGAAGGCTTCCGCCATCAGGCACACGAAAATCAGCACGCCGAAAATCCAGATCAATTCCCGAGGCTTCTTATAGGAACCATAGATCAGGGCGCGGTACATGTGCAGATAAACCATGATGAAGAAGGCCGATGCACCGGTCGAGTGCATATAGCGGATCAACCAACCCCAGTCCACATCGCGCATGATGTATTCGACCGAAGCGAAGGCATCGGCGGCCGAGGGTTTGTAGCTCATGGTCAGCCAGATGCCGGTCAAAATTTGATTGACCAGAACCAGCAGTGCCAGCGATCCGAAGAAATACCAGAAGTTGAAATTCTTCGGTGCGTAATATTCAGTCAGGTGTTCCCGGATGGACTTGGTCAGCGGGAAGCGTTCGTCAATCCAGCCGACCAGACCGGTCGTGCCTTGTGTGTTTGCCATTATGCAGCCTCCGGATTAACGCCAATCAATACGCGGGTATCGCTGAGGTACCGGTAGGCCGGCACCTCCAGATTGGATGGTGCGGGAACCCCCTTGTAGACCCGGCCGGCCAAGTCGAAACGAGAGCCGTGGCAAGGGCAGAAGAAGCCGCCTTTCCAAGCCGGACCCAAGTCAGCCGGCGCTATGTCGGGCCGGAAGGTGGGTGAGCAGCCGAGATGGGTACAGATGCCGACCAGCACCAGGATTTCAGGCTTGATCGAGCGATAGGGGTTTTGGGCATACTTGGGCTGCTGGCTGGCCATTTCGGAGTTGGGATCCAGCAGGTCGTTCTTGAGGGTTGGCAGGTCGTCCAACATCGTTTTGGTGCGTTTCAACAGCCAGACTGGTTTGCCGCGCCATTCGACGGTCATCATGGCCCCTTCTTCCAGCTTGCTGATATCGGCTTCTACCGGCGCCCCCGCAGCCTGGGCGCGCTCGCTGGGCGACCAGGATTTCAAAAATGGAACGGCGACGAACGCCACGCCTACGCCGCCGACCACGGTAGCCGTAGCGGTCAGAAAGCGGCGTCTGCCGAGATCGACGTCATCTACCGTACTCATACGCAGTCTCCTGTGTGGATTTATTGTTGAAATGATTGGGTTAGTAGTCGTTATGCGCGGTTTTCTTGTTCGTTGGCGCCACGCTTCGCGCCGAATCTAACGGGTTGCATGCTGCGCGCCGAGGGGCTCGGGAAGTCCATTGAGACAAACTCCCTCAGTCCTCACGGTACGGTAAAACTATAACTCACGGCGGGTATTTGGGTCTATGCGCGCGTCGCTCAAAGCCACGATGTTCACGGCGGAGAGGCGATCCAAATCCGATGATCAAACCGGATTGTCAATATCGATAAATGCGAAATTGAGATCGAACTGTCGTGCCAGTCGCGCGCCCAGCGCCTGTACGCCGTAGCGCTCAGTGGCATGATGACCGGCGGCGAAGAAATGCAAGCCGTTTTCGCGAGCGAAGTGGACAGTTTGCTCGGATGCCTCGCCGGTCAGAAAAGCGTCCGCTCCAGCGTCGAAGGCCAGTTCAATAGAAGATTGCGCCGCGCCGGTGCACCAGGCCAGCCGGTGGATGAGGGCGTCGTTGCCAGGAATATACAGTGGGGTTCGACCGAGCCGATTAGCGAGATAAGCGGCAAAAGTGTCTCCTCCGAGCGGAGCGGCCAACTCGCCCAGCATGACCCATCCCGGCATGCGGCCATTGCCGCCGACGGTGCCAGTGATGGTCAGATCCAGCACGCGGGCAAGTTGGGCATTGTTGCCGAGTTCCAGGTGAGCATCCAACGGCAGGTGATAGGCCAGCAGGCTGATATCGTGGCGGAGGAGGGTGGCGAGGCGTCGGTATTGCATGCCGACGATGCGTGGGTCTTCGCCTTTCCAGAAATAGCCGTGATGCACCAGCACGGCATCCGCTTGGCGTTCGACCGCCTCATCTAGCAGTCGTTGACAGGCGGTGACACCGCCGATCAGAGTATGGACCTCAGGTCGGCCTTGTACCTGCAAGCCGTTCGGGCAGTAGTCGCTGAAATTGGCGATTGCGAGCAGTTCGCTGGCGTAAGCCACTAGTGCGCTGAGTCGCGCCATCAGCGAACTCTCAGTATCTCGCTGAGCGCGGCCAGCAGTGCAGTGTTCTGCTCGGGGTTACCGACCGTGATCCGCAAGAATTGCGCAATGCGCGGTTGACGAAAATGGCGGACGATGACGCTGTGTTGGCGCAAAGTGGCCGCCAGTTCGGCGGCGTCGTGTCGAGGATGGCGAGTAAAGATGAAATTGGCTGCGGACGGCAGTATCTCGAAACCGAATTCCCGCAACGCCGCACACAGTTGCTCGCGATTGGCAATCACGGCCCGTCGGGTGTATTCGAAGTGGTCATGGTCGGCGAAGGCAGCCACCGCGCCGGCGATGGCCAGTCGATCCAGCGGGTAAGAGTTGAAGCTGTTTTTTACCCGTTCCAGCGCCTCGATCAGTTCGGGATGGCCGACGGCTAACCCGACGCGTAAGCCTGCCAGCGAGCGCGATTTGGAAAGTGTTTGAGTGATCAGCAGGTTCGGGTAGCGGTCGACCAAGGCAATGGCCGTGTCGCCGCCAAAATCGATGTAGGCTTCGTCCACGACCACTGCCGAATCCCGGTTGTGCGCCAGCAACCAGGCGATATCGTCCAGCGCCAGCAGTCGACCCGTCGGGGCATTCGGGTTGGCGAAGATGATGCCGCCGTTGGGGCGCCGATAATCGGCGACCCGCAGCGTGAAGTCCTCAGCCAGCGGCACGGTAATGAACTCGATGCCATACAGGCCGCAGTAGACGGGATAGAAGCTGTATGTGATGTCTGGGAACAGTAGGGGTGCGGAATGTTGGAACAACGCCTGAAAAATGTGAGCCAACACTTCGTCCGAGCCGTTACCGACGAAGACCTGCGCCGAAGCGATGCCGTAATAATCGGCGATGGCCTGTTTGAGTCGCTCGGCGTTCGGGTCCGGATACAGGCGCAGGGCATCGGATAGTTCGGCCTGAATCGCTTCCAGCACCCGAGGCGACGGTCCGTAAGGATTTTCGTTGGTGTTGAGTTTGACCAGTTTGTCGAGCTTGGGCTGCTCCCCTGGGATGTAAGGGGTGAGTCGACCGACCACCGGACTCCAATAGGGGGAAGTCATGGGCGCTCCGGGGTTCGGTATTCGGCCGAACGGGCGTGGGCAGTCAATCCCTCCCCACGCGCCAGGATCGACGCCGTATGGCCCAGCGTCGCAGCGCCCGCCCGCGAGCAGTTGATCAGACTGGAGCGTTTCTGGAAATCGTAAACGCCCAACGGCGAGGAAAAGCGAGCGGTGCGGGAGGTCGGCAGGACATGATTGGGGCCGGCGCAATAGTCGCCCAGCGCTTCGGGGGTATGCCGGCCCATGAAAATCGCACCAGCATGGCGGATCAGCGGCAGCAGTTCCTCCGGTTTTTCGACCGACAGCTCCAAGTGTTCCGGTGCGATAAAGTTGACGACTTGTGTCGCTTCGACCAGATCGCGCACTTGAATCAGCGCCGCTCGCCGGGTCAACGACGCTTCGATGATGTCCCGCCGTTCCATGCTCGGCAGCAGGTGATCGATACTGGCGAGAACCTGCTCCAGGAATCCGGCGTCCGGACTGATCAGGATCGGCTGGGCGTCCTCGTCGTGCTCTGCTTGCGAGAACAAGTCCATGGCAATCCAGTCTGGGTCGGTCAACCCGTCGCAGACCACCAAAATTTCCGATGGACCCGCGATCATGTCAATGCCGACCGTACCGAACACCTGCCTTTTGGCGGCGGCGACATAAACATTGCCCGGCCCCACGATCTTATCGACGCACGGCACGGTGGCCGTGCCGTAAGCGAGCGCTGCCACCGCCTGCGCGCCGCCGAGGGTGAAAACGCGATCCACACCGGCCACGGCGGCGGCGGCCAGCACCAGCTCGTTCAGTTCGCCGCTGGGCGTCGGTGCCACCATGATGATTTCCGGCACGCCCGCGACCTTGGCGGGGATGGCGTTCATCAACACCGAAGATGGATAGGCCGCCTTGCCGCCAGGCACGTACAGACCGACTCGATCCAGTGGTGTTACCTGCTGGCCCAGCACGGTGCCGTCGGCTTCGGTGAAGCACCAGGATTCTTGCTTCTGCCGTTCGGCATAGGCGCGGATGCGGGCGGCGGCGATTTCGAGCGCTTCACGCTGGTGGGTTGGGAGCGTGTCGAGCGCTTGTTGTAAGCGGTTGGTCGGAATTTCCAGATCGGCGGCTCGGACAGCATTCCGTGCATCGAAACGGCGAGTGTATTCCAGCAAGGCATCGTCACCCCGCGCCCGCACTTGCGCGAGAATTTCACGTACTGTAGCGATCACAACCTCGTCCGCGACCCCTTCCCAGGCTGTCAGGTCTGCCAGACGAGGCCAAAAATCGGTGTCAACGGTACTCAAGCGTTTAATTTGCGGCATGATCGGCTTCCGGCGTTAGGGGCGAGCAGGGCTGTCAGCCGACTGCGGTGGCCATGCGATTCATGACTGCTTTGATCCGTGCGTGCTTCATTTTCATGGCGGCTTTATTCACGATCAGCCGCGAACTGATGTCGGCAATATGTTCGAGTGGCGCTAGACCGTTGGCTTTGAGCGTGTTGCCGGTATCCACTACATCGACGATGTAGTCCGCCAATCCCACCAGTGGTGCCAGTTCCATCGAGCCGTATAGCTTGATGATTTCCACCTGTCTGCCCTGATCGGCGAAATAGCGGCGGGAAGTGTTGACAAACTTGGTGGCGACGCGGGGGCGGCTCAGGCGAGGGCGTTGGTCGGGATGACCGGCGACCATCAGGCGGCAGCGGGCGATCCGCAGATCCAGGGGTTCGTAAAGCCCCTCGCCACCGTGTTCCAGCAACACGTCCTTGCCGGCTACGCCCAAATCGGCGGCGCCGTATTGCACATAGGTCGGCACGTCGGTGGCTCGGATGATGACCAGCTTCACATCGGGTTGGTCGGTGTCGAGGATCAGCTTGCGGCTGGTTTCAGGGTCGTCGATCGGTACGATACCCGCCGCCGCCAGCAGCGGCAGGGTTTCCTTGAAAATACGGCCCTTGGACAAGGCGATGGTCAGCGGCGCGGTCATGGAAGTTTCTCAGCTCGGGGTCCGGCGGATGCGCGCGCCCAGGTTGGACAGTTTTTCCTCGATGCAATCGTAACCCCGGTCGATGTGATAGATGCGATCCAGGATGGTGTCGCCTTCCGCGACCAGCGCGGCCAGGATCAGACTCGCTGAAGCGCGCAAGTCGGTGGCCATCACCGGTGCCCCGGTCAAGTGGGGAACGCCGATGGTGATGGCGGTGTTACCCTCCAGCTCGATTTGTGCACCCATGCGTTGGAGTTCATTGACGTGCATGAAGCGGTTCTCGAACACGGTCTCGGTGATCATGCCAACGCCATCGGCGACGGCGTTGAGCGCCACGAACTGAGCTTGCATGTCGGTGGGAAAAGCCGGATAGGGCGCGGTGCGGATGCGCACGGCCTTGGGGCGGCGGCCTGCCATGTCCACCTCGATCCAGTCGGGGCCGGTGTTGACTTGGGCGCCGGCTTCCTCCATTTTGAGCAGCACGGCTTCCAAAGTGTCGGGTCGGGTGTCCTTGACCTTGACCCTGCCGCCGGTGATCGCGCCAGCCAGCAGGTAGGTGCCGGTCTCGATGCGGTCTGGCAGGACTTGATAGCCGGTACCATTGAGCCGTTCGACGCCTTCGATGGTTATGGTGTCGGTACCGGCACCTTCGATCTGGGCGCCCATGGCGTTCAGACAATCGGCCAGGTCGACCACTTCCGGTTCGCGGGCAGCGTTCTCGATGATCGTGGTGCCTTGGGCCAGGGCGGCGGCCATCAGCAGATTTTCGGTTCCGGTCACCGTGACTAGGTCGAGTACGATGCGCGCACCTTTCAGGCGATCGGCACGGGCGCGGATGTAACCGTTTTCGACCTTGATGTCGGCGCCCATGGCCTCCAATCCCTTGATATGCAGGTTCACCGGGCGCGAGCCAATGGCGCAACCTCCCGGCAGCGAGACCTCTGCTTGGCCGAAACGGGCCACCAACGGGCCCAGCACCAAAATCGAGGCGCGCATGGTGCGCACCAACTCGTAGGGAGCCTGAAAGGTGTGGATGGAACGGGGGTCCACCTGGATGTTCATCCGCTCGTCCACCACCAGATCCACGCCCATGCGACCCAGCAGTTCCATCGTAGTGGTGACATCCTGCAAGTGTGGCACATTGCGGATGGTCATGGGTGTATCGGCCAGCAGGGTAGCGGCCAAGATGGGCAGCACCGCGTTTTTGGCGCCTGAAGCGCGTAATTCACCCTGCAAGGGGATACCGCCATTGATGATCAGCTTGCTCATCGGTGCAATTCGTCGGTCAGGATTGTTGCTGGCGCCAAGTGTCAGGCGTATAGGTCTTAAGGGACAAGGCATGGATTTCCTCACGCTCCATCCGCCCACCTAAGGCCGCGTACACCAACCGGTGTTGTTGCACCAGCGATTTGCCGGCAAAGTCCTCGCTCAGGACCACGGCCTCGAAATGGACGCCATCATCACCGCGAACGATAGCCTTCGCGCCTGGCAGGGACTGCTCGATCAACTGTGCTATGTCTTCGGCTCGCATAAGGCAATATCTAAAGGTGGGGGGATCGGCATGGTAAGGTACAGCGGAAACGCAACTTGAAAGATCGGGTGAGGAGAGTGCACAACGGTCAAGCCACCGGCAGCGTCGTTTCAAGATCGACGACGCGAATGATCGCCTGCATTTGCGCTGGAATGTTGGTGAAGACCAGTTCGTGTCGGTGACTCCGGACCAGGCGCAGCCATTCCACCAACAATGCTACGCCCGCGCTGTCGGCGTGCCGCACTCCACTCAGGTCGATCCGCAAAAACGGTTCGGCCTGGAGCGACGTCCGGGTGGTTGCCCATAGCTCCGCCACTGAATCGAAATTCAATTCGCCCTGAATTCGCAAGATGTCGCCGACGCGCTCGGCGGTCGCCAGGGTCATCAGCGAGTAGCCTTGATGTTGCGTTGCCGCAGGTCGGCGATCACCGCGTCCATGCCGTTATTGCGAATTTGCGTGGCGAAAGTGCCACGGTAGTTGGTAACCAGGCTGACGCCGTCGACGGTCACATCGTAAACTTTCCAGGCGTTGTTTCCGAGATGCATGCTGTAATTGATCTGGATCGGTTGGCCGGTTTTGGGTCGAACTTCGGTCTTGATCGTGGTCTCGTCGCCGCCCACCGTCCCGGCTTGGGGTAAGACCTGGATCACTTCGTTTGAGTATTCCAAGAGCGCCTTGGCATAGGTCCGGACCAGCAAGGTGCGGAATTCCTCGGTAAATTGGCGACGCTGCTCGGGCGTGGTCTGTTGCCAGGCCCGACCCAACACCCAGCGCGACATCAGCTCGAAGTCGAAATTCGGCAGCACGATTTGATCGACCAAATCGTAGAGCCGGCCCGGCTCCCGATCGATCACCGCCCGGTTTTTGCGCAAGGCATCAATCATTCGCGTCGAGGTGTCCTGGACGACATCCTGGGGTGGAGTGACAGCAGCCTGGATCGAGCCGCTGCCCAGCATCAGCCCGAGCAGGCAGATCGCGATCATTTGTTTCATCATGGAAATCATTCCTCGCAAATTCGATGGTACCCGGACGTTTCCTACCGTCCGAAAAGAGGGTTGGAAGGGAACGATCAGGGTGTTTTAGCAGGCGATTGGTCGCCCGCCGCCGCGTTGGTGAGCATGCGCCCGATCATTTTTTCCAGCACCAGGGCCGATTGGGTCAGTTTGAGGGTGCTACCGTTCTTCAGAACATCGTCCATGCCGCCCGGTTCCAATCCGACGTATTGTTCGCCCAGTAATCCTGACGTCAGGATGCTGGCGCTGGAGTCCGCCGGCAGGTGGTCGTATTTGGGGTCGATGGACAGCGTGACTAATGCCTCGAAACTACGGGGATCCAGGTCGATACCGACGACCCGGCCGATGCGTACGCCGCCCAGCGTGACTGGAGCGCGAATCTTGAGGCCGCCGATGTTTTCGAAGCGGGCAGTCACCTTGTAACCTTTGTCCTCGCCCAACTCGGCAATATTGCTAACCTTCATTGCCAGCATGAAAAAAGCGGCCAGCCCCAGGACAACGAAGACCCCGACGGCCAGCTCCAGTTTTTTAAGGGTGCCCATGGTGCCTAGACTCCGAAAAAGATGGCGGTCAATACGAAATCCAATACCAGCACCGCCAAGGCAGTATTCACCACTGTGCGAGTGGTGGCCAGGCTGATGCCTTCCGAGGTGGGTGTGGCGTCGTAGCCCTCGAAGACCGCGATCCAGTTGGCTACCCAGCCGAACATCACGCTTTTAACGACTACGCCCTTGATGATGTCGTCGACTAGCCCCACCGAGGCTTGCATCCGTGACCAGAAGGTACCGCTGTCCACACCGAGTTGTTGGACGGCGACGAAATAGCCGCCCAGGACGCCGATAGCGGTGAAGATGCCGGCCAGCAACGGCATGGCAATAAAGCCGGCGACGAAACGTGGGGCAAAGACGCGCGCGAACGGGTCTACTGCCATCATCTGCATGGCGGCGAGCTGCTCAGTGGTTTTCATCAGGCCGATTTCCGCCGTGAGCGCCGAGCCCGCCCGCGCGGCATACAGCAGCGCCGCCAGTACCGGCCCTAACTCCCGCACTAGCGACAAGGCGACGACCGTGCCCAAGGTCGAGGTCGCGCCGAAATCCACTAAGTTGGTGTAACCTTGTAAGCCGAGCACCATTCCCACGAATAGGCCGGACATGGCGATAATCGGCAGCGATAAAACTCCCACGGAATAGAGCTGCCTGATCATCAAGCCGGGGCGCTTGCCCAACGCGCCCAACGCGCCCAGTAAGCGCAGCAGAAACAGTGTCGCCTTTCCCAGGCGAGCGAGCGAAAGCAGCGCCAGCCGTCCCAGTCGTTGCAAGCGCTCAATCAAGGGCGGCTTCCTTGCTTAGCGACAGATCCTGGGCATACGGCAGCGCGGGGTAATGAAACGACATCGGGCCGTCGGGCAAGGCGTGCAGGAATTGTTCAACCCAGGCCGAGCTGGAGCGCTCTAGCGCTTGTGGAGTACCGTGATCCACTACCGAACCTTCTGAAATCAGATAGATATAATCGGCGATGGATGCGGTCTCCTTGACGTCGTGAGAAACTATGACGCTAGTCAAACCCAAGGCGTCGTTAAGAGTGCGAATCAGCTTGATCAGCACGCCCATGGTGATGGGGTCCTGGCCCGAGAAAGGCTCGTCGTACATGATCATCGTCGGGTCGAGGGCGATCGCGCGGGCCAACGCCGCCCGTCGCGCCATTCCGCCGGACAGCTCGCTCGGCATCAGGTCGCGTGCCCCACGCAGCCCGACCGCTTCCAACTTCATCAGTACCAGGGTACGGATGAACGTTTCCGGCAGGCGGGTGTGCTCGCGTAGTGGGAAAGCGACGTTGTCGAACACGCTCAGATCGGTGAACAACGCACCGCTCTGAAACAGCATGCTCATCCGCTTGCGCAGTTGGTACAGCTCCCGGCGCCCGAGTTCGTGGACACAGGCACCGTCCACTTCGATACGGCCAGCATCGGGACGGAGCTGACCGCCGATCAGCCGCAGCAGCGTGGTTTTGCCGGTGCCGCTCGGTCCCATGATGGCCGTGATTTTGCCACGCGGGATGTCCAAATCAACGTTCTGGAAAATGACGCGTTCGCCGCGATGGAACGACAGGCCGCGCACGGTCACGAGCGGACGCGCATCGGGCGGAGCAGTGGCGGAAGGATCGACGGTAGCGGTCATTACAAGCGAGAATGGATTGAAAGTGACAGTGTATCGAGACGATAAGGTCGTATAGTTTCCTGTCAAGCCAACGGCAAGTCAAATTCACTCTGTATCCATGATCCGTTTTCTAAGGCTGGGATCCTTTGTCGGTTGAAGCCAGCGGACTGCGGAAATTTTAGAGAAAGCAATGACAAGGCCATCGGGAGACGCTAGCGATCTGGGGGGTACTCGACGCTTCCAGGGATCCTGCAATCAAGTTGATGCAGATGGACAGGATGAGCAGGTTGAACACGAACGAAACGATTCCGTGAAGCATCGTCATCCAGCGCATGTCGCGAGAACGGATCTGCACGTCGGATACAACACTGCATAGCAACTGATCGGTTATCAAAATCACCGTCAGTATGGCGAGAATGGCGTTGATTGGGAGGGGTGAAAAGCGGCGGTGGGCACCCGGAGATCCCCGCAGTTTCCCGTCAAGCCAACAGTAAGTCAAATCAAACACTGATTGTGCCACCGACTATCTCGCCGATGGAGCTTGGCAATTACCGTTTCGTGCGACTATCTTGTTATGGCGATACCCACCGGCGCGCCAGCCGGCGCGCGTATTCCCCCAGATCCCCCAACCCTAGATCTCTGGGCCGGTCACGACGGCGCGGAATAGTCTATGCTTTGGCGGAATCGGACGGGTTCCGATACTCCATCAACCATCATGCAAAGGTTAGGAACATGGCGAAGAAGTACATCTATAAGTACACCGAAGGGGATGGCAAGAACAAAATGCTGCTGGGCGGCAAGGGTGCCAACCTCTGCGAAATGACGCAAATCGGTTTGCGAGTGCCGCCGGGCTTCGTGATCACCACCGAAGCTTGTCTAGACTACATCGCCAACAATCGCTTGCCCGAAGGCTTGATGGGGCATGTGCGGGAAAACATGGTCTGGCTGGAGCAGGAAACTGGCAAGCAGTTCGGCGGTGCCGGCAGTCCTCTGCTGGTGTCGGTGCGCTCCGGTTCGGCGATGTCCATGCCGGGCATGATGGACACCATCCTCAACCTGGGCTTGAACGAAACCACTTTGGCCGGCTTGATCAAGCAGACCGGCAACGAGCGTTTCGGTTACGATGCCTATCGTCGTTTTATCCAATTGTTCGGCAAGATCGCGCTTGGGATCGATGACCACCATTTCGACGAGCATTTCGAAGCGATCAAACGCCGTGCCGGCGTCAAGGTCGATCTGGGCTTGAGTGCCAACGATCTGAAAGAAATCGGCCAACTGTTCTTGGAAGTTGTCCAGAAAGAAACCGGCCGGCCGTTCCCGCAGGATCCCTACGAGCAACTGGAGTTGGCCGTCAAGGCCGTGTTCAACTCTTGGATGGGCCAACGTGCGGTCGATTACCGCCGCGAGTTCAAGATTACCCCGGAAATGGCCAATGGTACGGCGGTCAATGTCGTGACCATGGTGTTTGGCAACATGGGTAACGACTGCTCCACCGGCGTCGGCTTTACTCGTGATCCGGGTACCGGCGAAAACGTGATGTACGGCGAATACTTGGTCAACGCCCAGGGCGAGGACGTGGTGGCCGGTATCCGCACGCCAAAGCCGGTCTTGGAGATGAAGGAAGAAATGCCGGAGATGTTCCGGCAGCTGGTCGACCTGCGCAACAAGCTGGAAGGCCATTACCACGAAGTGCAGGATTACGAGTACACCATCGAAAAGGGCATACTCTACTGTCTGCAAACCCGCAACGGTAAGATGAATGCGCAAGCCATGGTGCGCAGCTCAGTCGAAATGGCCAATGAAGGCTTGATCAACCGCGAGAAGGCGTTGTTGCGGATCGATCCGGAATCGCTGGAACAGATGATGTTCCCGCAGTTGGATCCGAAACAGAAAGTGGCCCCCGCCTCACAGGGCATGGGCGCCTCACCCGGCGCAGCCTCCGGTAAGATCGTGTTCGATGCCGACACGGCGGTGAAGCGCGGGCGCGGCAACAACGAGAAGATTATCCTGGTGCGTGAAGAAACCAAGCCGGAAGACATTCACGGTTTCTTTGCGGCGGTCGGCATTCTCACCAGCCGGGGCGGCAAGACCTCGCACGCGGCGGTGGTGGCGCGCGGTATGGGCAAGCCCTGCGTGGTCGGCGCCGAGGATATTTTGGTCAACGTCCATCAGCGCCAGGCCATCATCGGCGACAAAGTGCTGCACGAAGGTGATATCGTCACCATCGACGGTGGTTCCGGCCGAGTGTTCCTTGGTGAGGTGCCGACGGTCGAGCCGGAGTTCACCCCCGAATTGCGCACCCTGCTCGGTTGGGCTGACGAAATCGCCACGCTCAAGGTGATGGCGAACGCCGATACCCCGGATGCCGCTCAGCGCGCGTCCAACTACGGTGCCATGGGTATCGGTTTGTGCCGCACCGAGCGGATGTTCAACGCCAAGGAGCGGTTGCCGATCGTGCTGGAGATGATCCTGGCCGAAACCACCGAAGATCGTGAAATCGCCTTAACCAAGTTGCTACCGATGCAGCGCGGCGATTTCAAGGAAATCTTCCGGGTCATGGCGCCGCGCCCGGTCACCGTCCGCTTGCTCGACCCGCCGATCCACGAGTTCCTGCCCTCCGAGCAAACCCTGATCGACGATATCGAGCACTTGCGTCATCTGCGCCAGACTGCGCAGGGTTTGGAGGCGATTAGCCAGATTCTCGCTCAAGTAAACCCGAAAGCGGTCGAGCAGCTGGGTATCCTGAATGACAGCCATCTGGTGTCCGACGTGCTGGCCAAGAAGGAAGAAATCCTGCAGAAGGCGCGCGCCCTGCACGAAATCAATCCGATGCTGGGCCATCGCGGCGTCCGACTGGGTCTGACTTATCCGGAAATCTACAAGATGCAGATCCGCGCTATTCTGGAAGCGGCGGCGGAATGCGTCCAAGAGAAGATCGATGTGCATCCGGAAATCATGGTGCCGCAGGTCTGCACCGTAGAGGAGCTGAAGCGGGTGCGGGCATTGGTGGACGAAGTGCTGCCCGAAGTCGAGGCCAAGTACGCGGTCAAGGTGAATTTCCAGTTCGGTACCATGATGGAAGTGGTGCGGGCTTGCCTGCGCGCTGAGGAGATTGCCGGGGTTGCCGAGTTCTTCTCGTTCGGCACCAACGACCTGACTCAGGCGACCTTCTCGTTCTCGCGCGAAGACGCCGAGAACAAGTTCCTGCCGTTCTATAACTCGGCGGGCATTCTCAAGGACAACCCGTTCGAGGCGTTGGATACGGCGGGCGTCGGGCAGTTGATGTCGTTCGCGGTCCAGAACGGTCGCAAGACCCGCACTGGCCTCAAGGTCGGTATCTGCGGCGAACAGGGCGGTCATCCGCGCTCGATGCGGTTCTGCCACTACGCTAGCCTGACCTATGTGTCCTGCTCCTCGCCGCGCGTGCCGATCGCCCGGCTGGCAGCGGCGCATGCCAAGCTGTTGGAAGGGAACTATCAGCCGTAAGCGTTCAGACGGGCGGTGTTTGATCGGCCCGTTCCCGAACGACTGATGGTGTTGACGAGAGGGCAGCTTCGGCTGCCCTTTTTTGTTGAGGTGGCGGAATCCAGGGATTTAGAGAGAGGTTCCCATGCGTTGGAGAGACGGTAGAGAAAGTGACAATGTTGAGGATCGGCGTGGGCTGCGAGCCGCGCCTACTCTCGCGGGCGGCGGTATCGGCACGGTGGTCCTGCTGCTGGTTGCCTGGTATTTCGGCATTGACCCCAGCATGTTACTGCAAAGTGGCTCGTCGAGCGGTGCTTTAACCCAGCAATCCGTTCCGGTGTCTCCCACCGACGACGAATCGCGCAAGTTTGTCTCGGTTGTTCTGGCGGATACTGAAGATACGTGGCGTGATCTGTTTCGGCGGATGGGCGGGACTTATCAGGATCCGAAATTGGTGCTGTTCTCGGGTGCGGTGGAATCGGCGTGTGGGTTTGCCCAAGCTGCTGTCGGCCCGTTTTACTGTCCGGGGGATCGAAAGGTTTATATCGATTTGAGCTTTTTTGACGAATTGAAGAGTCGCTTCCATGCCCCCGGCGATTTTGCTCAAGCGTACGTAATCGCGCATGAAATCGGCCATCATGTCCAAAATCTGCTGGGCATTTCCGACAAGGTTGAGTCCTTGCGCGCCCGCTCGGGCAAGGTCGAGGCAAACGCGATATCGGTACGGCTCGAATTGCAGGCAGACTGTTTCGCCGGCGTTTGGGCCTTCCATGCCAATAAGGCCCGTCAGATTTTGGAAGCAGGGGATGTCGAAGCGGCTTTGAATGCCGCCACCGCTATCGGCGATGACCGCTTGCAGATGCAAACCAGGGGCTACGTCGCACCGGATTCCTTCACGCACGGTAGTTCCGCCCAGCGAGTGCGCTGGTTCAAGCGCGGCATCGCCAGCGGCGATCTGCGGCAGTGCGATACCTTTAATGCCGCGCAACTGTAGCGCGTCGGCGCTATTCCAACTGGTCGCGATAGCGTATCAATCCACGCGAGCAGCGGCTGTAGGTGGGGTTAGGCGCGTGCGCCCTCGAATCGTCGGATTACGCTGCGCTAACCCGACCCACTCCACTGTGGCGCTTCAACGCCGCGCAACTGTAGCGCGTTGGCGCTATCCTGGCTGGTCGCGACGGCGCATCAGTCCGCGCACGGCGTCCACGCGGGCGATACCTCCAACCCCCACTCGTAGCAGGCGCGGGCCGTTTCCCGATGCCCTAGCGTTTCGAAGCGGGTGCCGATCTCTTCGATGCACTGCAAGTACCGGTCGCGCAGGTGGTGGGTAACCGTCCGCTTCAGGCCGTCTGGATGATTTGAGCGAGCGGGCCGAGACTGCGGCGAGCGGATGCGCGGGGTGTCCGCGCGACGAGAGGGGGGCTGTCATGGCGGATGAAGCCGTTCTACCGCCGGGGGTGATCCGGATCGACAGCTCGGGCCGGCGGCAGTACAGCGTGGAGTACAAGCGGCGGCTGGCGGAATTGACGCTGGAACCGGGGGTTTCGGTCGCCGGGATCGCGTTGCGGCATCAGCTCAACACCAACCAGCTGTTCAAATGGCGGCGGTGGTACCTGCGCCAGCCGAGGCTGACGGGGGTGGAGCCGGCGCCGAAGGCGACGCTGTTGCCGGTGGTGGTCGCGCCGGCCGGCCGAACGTTCGTCGAACCGAGGGCGGCCGATACGCTGGCGGAACGGGCACCCGAATCGCTCCCTACGGAGCCCGGCCAGATCGAGATCGCGCTGGGGCGGGCGCGGGTGCGGGTGACCGGAGCGGTCGATCCGGCGCTGGTAAAGAGGGTCCTCAATCACCTCCACCGTCGATGATCGGGCCGCCTGCGGGGACGCGGATTTGGCTCGCGGCCGGCTTCACCGATCTTCGGCGGGGCTTCGACGGCTTGGCGGCCCTGGTGCAAACCCGGTTGGACGCCGACCCGTTTTCCGGTCAGGTGTTCGTGTTCCGGGGCCGGCGGGGGGACCGGATCAAAATCCTGTGGTGGGATGGCGACGGGCTCTGCCTGTTCGCCAAACGGTTGGAGTCGGGGCACTTCGTCTGGCCTCGGGCGATGGACGGCGTGATCGCCTTGACTCCGGCCCAATTGTCGATGCTGCTGGAAGGGATCGACTGGCGGCGGCCGACGCGGACCGCGCCGCTGCGGGCGGCGTGATCGCCTATACTGAAACCATGGCCGATACCGATGCCCTGCCCGATGACATTTCCCAGCTCAAGGCCTTGATCGTGGGCCAACGGGCGGAGATCGCCCATCTCCAGTTGTGGATCGCCAAGCTGCGCCGCCAACAGTTTGGCCGGCGCTCGGAGCGCGCGGACAACCTCCTCGGCCAACTCGAACTGCATCTGGAGGAGCTGGAGGTCGGCGCGGCCGAACGGGCGGTGCGGCTGGAGCCGGCCCGGCCGCGACCGGCCGAACCGACCTCCCGCGCGCTACCGGCCCACCTGCCGCGCGAGGTCCATACCCATCAGCCCGACACCGCCGTTTGCCCCGGCTGCGGCGGCCCGCTCAAGCCGCTGGGCGAGGACGTTTCAGAGCGGCTGGAGTACGTTCCCTCGCACTTTCGCGTCGTCCGCCACGTCCGGCCCAAACGGGCGTGCGGCCGCTGCGACCAGATCGTCCAAGCCCCGGCGCCCAGTCGGCCGATCGCGCGCGGGCTGGCCGGTCCGGGGTTGCTGGCCCACGTCTTGGTCTCGAAGTATGCGGATCACCTGCCGCTCTACCGGCAATCCGAGATTTACGCGCGCGCCGGGGTCGAGCTGCCGCGTTCGACGCTGGCGGACTGGGTGGGCGAAGCGGCCGCCTTGCTGCGACCTCTCGTGGCCGCCGTCCGTCGGCACGTCTCGAGCGCGGATAAGGTCCACGCCGACGACACCCCGGTGCCGGTGCTCGCGCCGGGCAAGGGCTCGACCCGGCAGGGCCGGCTGTGGGCCTACGTCCGCGACGACCGGCCCTGCCGTGATCCGACACCCCCCGCCGTCTGGTTCGCTTACTCGCCGGATCGGCAAGGTCAGCATCCCCGAAACCACCTACGCCGGTTCCGGGGCGCGCTGCAAGCGGACGGCTACGCCGGCTTCAACGGCCTCTACGAAACCGGTTCCATCGTCGAGGTCGCCTGCTGGGCGCACGTCCGGCGCCGGTTCTATGACCTCCATCACGCCCACGCCAGTCCGCTGGCAGCGGAAGCGCTCCGGCGGATCGGGGCGCTCTACGCCGTCGAAGCCGAGTTGCGAGGCCAGCCGGCCGAGGTTCGAGCGAAAGGCCGGCAAGCCCGCGCCGGCCCGCAACTGGAGACGTTCCGGGCGTGGCTGCAAACCACCCTGTCCCAGGTCTCGCAAAAGTCGGCCTTGGCCGAGGCGATCCGCTACGCCCTGACCCGCTGGACGGCCTTGACCCGCTACCGCGACGACGGGCGGCTGGAGATCGACAATAATGCTGCAGAGCGTTCGTTGCGACCGGTGGCCCTTGGAAGGAAGAATTTTCTCTTCGCCGGCTCCGATGCCGGCGGCGAACGGGCCGCCGCGATGTACACCCTGATCGGCACCGCCAAACTGAACGGCCTCGACCCCGAAGCCTATCTGCGGACGGTGCTGAGCCAAATCGCCGAGCATCCGGTCAACCGGGTCGACGAGCTGCTACCGTGGAAGCTGGCCGCGCCACCCGCGCCCGAACTCCCTGCCTTGGCGGCGTGATGCGTGCGCTGCCACGCTCGCAGGTGTCCGCGCACACTGTGCGCGGACGCGCACCCACGCCCGCTCGTCGGTGCGGCCAGCGCTTCGAAGCAGCACCGAACCGGCGCCGACCCTGGCCATCGATATCGATGGCCTGACCGACGCCGAATGGATCGACCTGAACCGACGCATCGTCGAGCGCCTGCGGGTCCTTCACCCGCTGCGAGCGCACGCCACCCTGCTGACGTTTTCCATCGGCGACCGCGTGACGTTCGCCACGGACGAGGGCCGGATCGTGGTCGGCACGTTGGTGCGTTACCACCGGAAAACGGTCAGCGTGCTGACGGATGCGGGGCACCGGTGGAACGTCTCGCCGCACTGGCTTCGTCCACTGGAACCGCGCGACCTCACCCCTACCATCGACCGCCTCCCCACCAAAAAGTAAGTCGCCATCCCTACCTGGGCTTTCAGTCGATCAACGGTCGATCACCTCTCACCGTGGTCATCGTCCGATTGGACCGTTTGCGTCTGTCAAGACGGTCAAACCGGACGCTTACGGTGGTGGCGACCTTTGGAGCGCCTAAGGTCGGTGGCCATGCCGAGGTAGTAGAAGAAGGTCGCCGGGTCGGCGTCATCCTCGTCGATCTGGTACCACAGGCAGGGCGTCCCCCCGCGCTTCCACGTAGCTCGCCGCCAGTGTGGTCTTGCCGTAGCCCCCCCGGTGCCCCGATCCAGGTGCCGGGCCGATCTGCATCGCCGGCAGCTAGGGCCGGATTACCTTGGCCGGCGCGGCGGGGTGGTCGGAGAGGGTCGGAGCGCGTTGTTTCATGCTGATACTCCTCGCGACGGTCGTTGCTCGTCCTCGCGGTCGGGAAACGCGCCGCATGTGGTCCAGCCGATTTCGGCGGCCAGGACATTCGAATCCGTAAGCCATCTGTAAGGTGCTGCTTTTTAAATTTATACCAATGGGGTCTCTGGCGGAGCACGACAATCGGGTCGTTCAGGAATCGCCACGATTCGAGCAGGCAACAGCTCCTAGTGTCGACACAATCTCAAAAAGCGAATCGATAAAGATGAAATTGATGCTACTAGGACTATTGTTCATCTCCATAATGTGTCGTGGAGTTGCTAACGCAGCATGTAATGCGATAGTGAATAACCGTCCCATGTCAGCGGAATTATGTAGGATGGCCACGAGGATTTATGGACATGTCAGTCCCGGACACTATCTGCTTGATGGTGCGGGAAACTGGGTCAAGCTGGATTATCCCGATGCGGGTTCTACTGGAAATATCTACCGAGATGCCCGGTCGGAAGGCCCCAGAAGATCTGGTTGCCGAACAGGGCGACATGGTCCATACGCGACACAACGCCGAGCATACGAGGTTGCAGGAAATCTCCGACAACAGGGCTGTAACGTTAAAGTGAATACCGTGGGATGGGCAGGGGATAGCCCCGAATATTATGTCGACGCTTGGTGATGCAACCTTCACTACATTATGTTAGTAAGGAAAACACTCAATGACCACAACTGAAAAGCACGCGGTATGGATGGTGTTCAAGTGGATCCTGCTGCTAGGGCCATGGCTCGCTCCGGCGGTTTGGGCGGAGGACACTCTACCGGCAGGAATTCGACCTGATACCATCGGTGCGGGCTACAAGCACACCTGCGGAATCAGAAGCAATGACACCATCGCCTGCTGGGGAGATAACGGTTCCGGCCAAATCACCCCACCGACCGGCACTTTCACCCACCTCAGCGCGGGCCTCAGGCACAACTGCGCAGTGAGGAGTAACGGCACCATCGCCTGCTGGGGAGATAACAGTTCTAAACAGGTCGACCAGCAGACCGGCACCTTCACCCAGCTCAGCGCGGGCTACGCATCGACTTGCGGAGTAAGAACGAACGGTACCATCACTTGTTGGGGAAGCAGCCTTGGAAACTCGCCAAGCGGTATCTTCACTCAGGTCAGCACGGGCAACAGGCACGCCTGCGGGCTGAGAAACAACGGTACCGTCACCTGCTGGGGAAATGGTGCCCCTACTTCGACCATCACCCCAACGCTTTCCGTCTATAGACAGATCAGTGCGGGTCACTGGCACACTTGCGGGGTGCAGACCAACGGCAACCTCGTCGCCTGCTGGGGAGATAACACATTCGGCAAAGCCGATCCGCTACCCGGCGCGTTCACCCAAGTCAGCGCGGGCGCCAATTACACCTGTGGATTGAAAACCGACGGCACCGTCGCCTGCTGGGGAAGTTTAGTGGATAACTTTCTACGCCCAATTACCCCGCCTTCTGGCACCTTTACCCAGCTCAGCACTTACGAGCGGTACACTTGCGGGCTGAGGGACAACGGCACTGTCGAATGCTGGGGGCGGTACAGCGGCGGCGAGACTACCCCACCGCCCGGATCTTTCCAGCGCCCAACGGTCAGCGCGGGTGGCGGCCACGCCTGCGGAATCAGAAGCAATGGCACCGTCGCCTGCTGGGGAAGTAACAACTACGGACAAGCTACCCCACCGACCGATACCTTCACCCAGCTCAGCGCGGGTGGCGGCCACACCTGCGGGCTGAAGAGCAACGGCACCGTCGCCTGCTGGGGAAATAACAGTTTCGGCCAAGCCGATTCATATTACAACATCTACACTCAGATCAGCGCTGGTGGTTCGCACACCTGCGGAATAAGATTTAACGGCACTGCCTTCTGCTGGGGGAGGAATGACTACGGTCAAGCCAAAGCGCCGAGTGTCTATCAAAACGGCGTCCTCAATCTTTTCACCCAGATCAGCGCGGGCGACTATCACACCTGCGGGCTGAGAGACAACGGCACCATCGCCTGCTGGGGGTCAATCGGCTCGCCGACCGGGACTTTCATCCAACTTAGCGCGGGCAGGGGACATGCCTGCGGGCTGAGGGGCGACGGTACCGTCACCTGCTGGGGATCCAACAGCTACGGCGAGGCCACCCCCCCGACCGGCAGTACCTTCACTCAGGTCAGTGCGGGTCTATTTTACACCTGCGGGGTAAAAACCGACGGTACCATGGCCTGCTGGGGCAACCCAGCATACAACTACGGTCAAGCTACCCCACGGCCCGGTACCTTCGCCCAAGTCAGCGCAAGCAACCTCTTCCATACCTGTGGCGTATTTAGCGACGTCGTCTCTTGCTGGGGCTCGCTTAACTTGGTTTCCCCATTATAGCTGCTTGCCCCAACGTCGATAGATAGCAACTATGCCGATTTCTTTCCGACCAAAGAGAGAAATTTAAGTCTAAGAGTTACGCAGTTGCTTGGTGATAAGGGCTCGTCAGGAAATAACAAAATCTATGTTGTCTAATAGGATAGAGGTGGTTAATCGAAGGGAGCGCCGTCATGACTCCGGATCTGATCAGGCAACGGCATGAGTTGACTGCCGGCCACTTGAACGAACGCCAGCGGCGGTTGTGGACCGGTACCGAAGCGCGGGTGTTGGGCTGGGGCGGTATCGGTCAGGTATCGCGGGTGACGGGCCCGTCGCGGGGAGTGGTGGCGGCGGGCTGTCGGGAACTGGTCCAGCCGGAACGAGCCGCGCGGGGGGCGCGGGTCTGCCGGCCCGGCGGGGGTCACAAACGGCCCACGGCGCGGTCCGACGCTGAAGGCGGATTTGGAGCGGTTGGTGGAGCCGGCCAGTCGGAGCGCGCCGGACTCGCCATCGCGCTGGACCTGCAAGAGCACCCGCCACCTGACGGCGGCGCTGTGCCAACAGGGCCATGTGGTCAGCCACACGGTGGTGGCGGAACTGCTCCATGGGCTGGGCTATAGCCTGCAAGGGGATCGGAAGGTTCGGGAAGGGGGTGCCGAGCCTGATCGGGATGCCTGGTTTGCGCACCTTAATACGGAGGTCATCCGCTACCAAGCCGAGGGCCAGCCGGCGATTTCGGTGGACGCCAAGAAACGGGAGTTGATCGGTAACTTCAAGAATGCCGGGCGAGAATGGTACCCGCCGGGCCAAGCGTCGGCCGTCAACGTCTACGATTTTCCGAACTTGAGTCGAGGCAAAGCCATTTCCTACGGGGTGTACGATCTCGTGCGACCGGCACCGGCGCTGGCATCGCCAGCGGCGATCTGCGGCAGTGCGATACCTTTAATACTGCGCAGTTGTGAGTGTGTCGGCGCTATTCTGACTGACTGCGACAGCGTATCAGTCTGCGCGAGAAATGCTCCGACGCAGGCGCTACCTCCAACCCTCGCTCGTAGCAGGCGCGGGCTGTCTCCCGGTGCCCTAGCGTCTCGAGGTGGGTGCCGATCTCTTCGATGCACTGCAAATATCGGTCGCGCAGGCGATCGCGGGTCCGAATCGCCCAGGGTTCCGGGGCCTGGCCCAGAAACGGGCCGCGATAGGCGCGTAGGAGGGCGTCGGTCGTGGTTGCCAAATCCGTGGGTTCGGTTCGTCCATCCGCCCCGCGAGCTTGCGAGAGAGCTTGGTTGATGCGGCGCTCCAGGCACCATGCATCGACCCAACAATAGCGCGGGTCCAGGGACAAGCGGCCGTCCCGCAGGCACAAGGCTTGTTCGAAACCCAGCAGCCGGCGCAGGCGATGGAGCGTGGTTGAAAGGGCTTGCTGGCCGGCATCGCCGTCGGCGTCCGGCCACAACGCGTCGGCGATCTGGGTCTGGTGAACATCGCGCCCACCCCAGGCGATCAACATCTTGAGCAGTTCTAGCGGCTTGCGCTGCGCCTTGCGGCCAAATGTCACCGGTTGATCATTTACCACCAACCCGAAGCGGCCTAGAGTGTACAGTTTCACCGGCCACGGCCAGCGATCCGATATCGCGGCAGATAGGTCGGGCAGTAACCCGCGCTTGCGGATGAGGGTTTGGACGTACTCGACTTCGATGTCGGCCTCCAGCGCCGCCGCGCACAGTCGAGCCACATCGTCCGGTTTGAAAAAGGAAAAAAAGATATAGCCCTGCGCGCGTCCCACCGCGAGCGCCCGGCGCAACAACCTCAGGCTGCGGGACTTCTTTTCCCAACTCAGCGCGAACTGCGCGGCGGTCAAGGTGCGCAAGAAGACCCCAAGCTGGCTGTCCGTGACCCGAATCCAGGAGCGCATACCAGCCAAATAGCGTAAAGCTTCCGAGCGATGGCCCAGACTGGCGTGCACCTGCGCCAAGGCTAACCGGGAAAGACCTGCCGATTGATAAAAGCAACGGCGCGAAATCCGCAAGGACTGCTCTAGCTTTTCCGCTGCTTCGAGTAACCGCCCGGACAGCCAGGCTTCCCAACCTCGCAGGCGGATATAGTAGGCGCGCTCGAGGGGCCGAAAGGATTGCAGCACCGGTTTATGCTGAGCTAATGCCGCTCGTGCAGCCTCCAACTGGCCAGTGCATAGGTGAATGCATACAAAATTTGACAATGCGTGGCTATTAAACAGACTGATTCCCTGTTCGACGACGGTGGTCCAAGCGGCGTCGGCGAGGGCGAGACAGCGTTCCAGATCGCCTTCGAAGTAGTACTGGTAGCAAAACTCCCAGCATTGCAGGGCGCAGTGCAACACTTGTTCTACTGGGGTGGTATTCGCGTGGGCGGCGCGCATGATGTCCAGCGCCCACGCGGCCCGGGCGCGATGGCCAACGTTCCAGATGTAGTGGAACAGCAAGGTATTGATCGAGACCAGGTAGAGATCCGGCGGGCAATCGGTTTGCAATAACTGAATGATGCGCCGCTCCCAGTCGGCGAATTCCGGGTACTCCGGCCGAGCGTAGACCATGATGTTAAACGCCCCACAGGTCACCCGCGTTTCTAGGGCGACGGAAGGAAAGCGCGGATAGCGGGCGCGCAGTCGCTCGAATTCCACCAGCCAGCCGTCGGCGGCGCGAAAATTATCCCAAGCCAAGGTATAGGTGTCGGTGATGGACGACCACGCCAGCCACAGACCGGCGACGTCGCCGGCGTGCTTGAAGCGGCGGTAGGCCCGGGCCAAGGTGGTGCGGGCGGCGACCGGGTCGCGGGGCAACTGGCATTGCCCGAGCCAAAACAGCAGCCACGGCGATTCGTTGCGAACCGCCGATGGAAACCGGCTCAGCCAGGATTCCAACAGTTGGCTGCGACCTTGTCGCAGTAACGGTTCGGCCTGTTGCATCACCAGTCGGCTGAGCTGTTCCCAATCGCCCAGCGCCTGCCAGAGTTCGACCGCCGCGCTGATCTCGCCGGCTGTTTCAAGCAGCACCGCCACCTGACGCTGATCATGGGCGCGTTCCGCGACGCTGAACGCCTCGCGTCCACGATTCAATAGGAAATTACGAAACAGGTCGTGATACTGATAAGTCGTGACTCGGAGCGCCGCATCGGACTCGACGGTTTCACCCCGGAAGGTAAAACAGTGATGCCGCACGAGCGTATCCAGTAGCGTCTCCGCGCCATCGTTACCAGTCAGTTGCTTGGCCATGGCGGCGGTCATCTTCGGAAACAGGGCGGTCTTGAGGAGAAAGGTTTGTAACGCTAGATCAAGTTGATTCCACACCTCGACGGCGAAGTAGTCGAAGATCAATTCGACCGTCGCCAGTGGTGGCGGAGGTCGGGTTGGGTGGGAACGCCGCAGCAGTAGATTCAAGCCGGCCGCCCAGCCTTGCACCTGCTCATTCAACGACCGCACTTCGGTCGCGATCAAACAGTGTTCGGTGTGTAACCCGGCAATTCCTTCGGCCTCCGCTGGGGTGAGGCGCAATTCCTCGGCGGCGATGATTGTCAATTGACCGTGCAAGCGGGCTCGCGTCAGTGCCAGCGGGGGTTCTCCTCGGCTGGTGATCAAGCAGCGTACCCCGGCAGGCAGATGATCCAATGCCTCCGCCCAGACCGCATGCAGCGGTGACGCCACCGGAAGACGGTGGTAATTGTCGAACAGCAGGATGAAGGGAGCACGGAGCCACTGACCCAGCGCCCGTACGTAGCGGCGAGCAAAGGTGGGTAAGTTGTCTTGATACTCCGGGGTGAGCAGCGGTAAAGCCGCATTGGCGGCGTGCGCGGTTACCGCGATTCCGAGGTAGTAGAAGAAGGTTGCCGGGTCCGCATCGTCTTCATCGAACTGGTACCACAAGCAGGGGATTCCGCGTGCCTTCACGTAGCTCGCCGCCAGCGTGGTCTTACCATAACCTCCCGGCGCGCCGATCCAGGTACAGGGCCGGTTAGCGAATTCGTCTAGCCGCGTGAACAACCGTTCGCGGGGAAAAATCGCCGGCAGCCAGGGTTGGTTCAGTTTGGCCAGCGTGGCGGGGGGTATGGATCGGTTTGCTTCGCGATGCTCCATGGCCTCAAACCTCGACAGATGCGATACGGGCAGCATTACTCGGCTGTCCGGCTCACTCGGAAAAATCTGGGCGTTTGACTGAAAACTTAACTATAAAAATTTTGGAATACTGTCCCCTGTTTGAGGGACATTTAGAATATGTAATTAAAATTATACAAAATTGGCTATATAGGATCGGACGATGAAACGCGCCAAGGCTCTCGCTTCTCTTCGTCAATTATGCTGCCTGGGTCTCAACCGGGAGATTCTGATTCCGGAATTGCTTCGCGCCTTGCACGCGTTCATTCCTTCGGAAAACAATGTATTCAATGGGCTCAATGAGCATTTGCTGCCGACGTTCGTGATTCCGGAAGTTGTGATTCCGGAGGTGATAGAAATACTCCAAAACGAGTGGGATCGACTTTATGTCAAGCCATTTCACGCGCGGGTGCTTGACTGGTACAACCACCATCGCGTGATTCCGGACGTGCGCATTCTGGATGAACGGTTTTACCACAGCGATTTTTATCATGTGGTGTTCCGACCTTATAACCAGCACTACAGGATACAGGCGGTGCTCAAGAGTAACGGCCTCAAGGTCGGCGGGATCTCGCTGGCCCGCTCCCAGCACCAGCGTCCATTTGATGCCGAAGAAGTCCAACAGCTCAAGCGTCTGCTGCCTTATATAGAGCATGGCTTGCAGGCGCGCGGTGAAGCGGTTACGGACTATGTGGACAGCGGCCAAACCGGTCTGGTGATCCTGACGCGCAATGGCTCCGTGGTCTATCTCAGCGATGCGGCTCGATACTTGCTGTTCCTGGCCACCTATGGCGCAGTCCCTGTAGGACAAGAACATGTCAGCCTTGCGGTTACGGTGCCGCCGGTATTGCGGCAACTCTGCGCCAATCTTGACGGCATTTTTCAGGGTTGGGAGGCACCCCCGCCGAGCTTTTCCCACACCAACGGCAGCGGTCGGTTCGTCTTCCGTGCCTACTGGCTGCAATCGCCCACGATTCATCTGGGGCTGGATGCGCAGGCCCATCCTCCCAGCGATGACGGCTTGATTGGCGTGCTGATCGAGCATCAGGAACCACTGCGGCTACAACTCCATCGCAATCTGCAAGGCTGGCGTCTGTCGCCTCGGGAACAGGAAGTCGGCTTGGCGCTGGCCGAAGGTCTCTCGCAGACCGCCATCGCCGCGCGGTTGAACGTCAGCGTCCAGACCGTGATCACCTACGTGCGCCGTTTGTACGCCAAGTTGGAAGTTCACAGCCGCGCGGAGTTGCTCGACAAGTTGCGGACCCGCCCACCGAACGTCGAGACGGCGTGATTTTTCCCGGATTCCACCGCTTTCCAGTGGAAATTTCTCAAATCCGTAAGCTATCTGTAAGTGACTCGATTTTAAGAATTAGCTCAAGATCGTCTGATAGCAAGGCCGCGTGCTCCTAAAATGACTCGTGCTGGAAGTGGTGACCTCCGGGGTGGCGGAGCCTATTCGCTATAATGTCATAACTTATTGATATTATTAGATAAAAATGGCGACAGTTTATCTTGGTCACGAAATTATTCGGTGTGGGCGCGACCTGATCCTGATCCAATCAGCTACGGGGAATGTAGCGGTTTGCAAAGGAGAAACCAAGGATATCCCGCTCGGGTATGTGGCGGACACCTTGGATTGGTATTGCAAGCAAGACAATGAAGAGGATCTGGAACACCAAGACGCTCCCAACGAGAATCCATTTAATCGGATTGTTATCAAGCGCCACGCTGAAGGTAGACGTGCTGACGTCTTTTTTTACTTCGATGTCGAGCAAGAAAAGCCTTAAGGCAGGTTAACTTTAGGTAGGTTAGCGCAGCGTAACTCGCTCGCTCAGCATATTCCCCTGAAAGCTTTTTTCCAAAGTTAATTTGCACGGGTGTCATAACAAATTCTCATATTATCAGTAGGTTGTAAGCTATTGACAAACCACGGAACTGCCAAAGAGCTGGAAGCTATTAGCAGCACGATTTTAAGCAGAGTTGAATCAGGAGACTTCATATGAAAATGCAATATCTGGTAAATATCTTACGACTGTTGATGCTTTTTGTTCTGCTGGCACTGTCAAATTCGTTGAGTGCTGCTACTTGCAGCCGAACAATGGGGCCATACGAGCTCATGTCCCAGGCTCAACGTATTGCAAGGGAATTTAGGAATGCTGGGTACCAAACTTCGGGTGTATGGGGGCAGGGGGGAATAATTTCATCTTGGTCTAATCGTAGATATTACTTCAATGTTTTTTTCCTTTGCTAAATGGGTTCGTCCGTATTTGGCAATCATGCTTTTGTAAGGTCGAATTGAGGTTATTACGATGGAAGAAGCTGTCATATTGAGGGCATTAGAGCGTATTCTGGCTATTTTTATTGGTGGTATGGCTATCTATCTTGGGTTTTTACTATTTTCCCGTATTCCCAGCCGTCGTGAGAGTGAGGGAAAAATCGAATTTCCTGGCCACTTGTCCGTGTATGTGGCGCGAGTTGGGCCAGGTGTATTTTTTGCGTTGTTTGGAGCAATTGTTGTGGGTATTTCGTTCTACCAAGGGATAATTGTCACTACACAGAAGAACCATCCGGATGATCCCAATAAAAAGGAGGTAGTTTACGCCGGGTTTGCTCCACAAAAAGAGCCAAATACCCCTACAAGATTAGCCGATGAACGGCTCAAGTTGCGCCATCAAGTGGAGTTATTGAATCGCCTCCCGTCCATCCTTCGGGGTGATATCAGTGAGTCCGAGCGACGAGAGATCATAGCGGGGGTGCTTGAAACAAAACTCCTATTGATACAACAGATTTGGGGTGATGATTGGGGACATTTTGAGGATTTCCGACTATGGGCTGAGGCTGGTGGTGCAGATCCTGTTCCTGAACAAATGTCTGATGCTGCAAAGTACTTTCGTACAGGTCAGGAGAGGCATTGATGAAGCGTATCATTATAATCGCGATTACTTTGCTGATAGCACATCCATCTGCAAATGCGGGTTTTCCTGCAAGAGAGATGTATGATTTTACGAAACTTCAACAAGAAAAAACCCGCTATCAAAGAAAAATTAATGAATTTTATCAGCAAGTCTTATTGCCTCAATTAGACAAGAGGGATCAGGCCACACTATCAGGAATAGTCACTCTAGATTTTCCGCTCACTAGCGAACATCTTTTGAATTTTTATGCTAAGCAGCAGGGCAGTCAAGCAACTGTTATTCTTCCAGTATCTTCTCTTCTTTTTCTTGAAGATTTGACAACCGCTTTCGCGTGGCTTCATGTCAATGGCTACAGTGGTGAGACCGTTGAGGAATACATCACGATGTTAAAGCATAAAGATGCTTCCGAGTTTCCTGGAAAGCGCTACCCAACTCCACTCGAAGCACTGTTCGTTCCTCAAGATGCGTTGTCCGACAAGCAGGTTGACATATTGGGATTGCGATTGCGCAATACAGCGTATGCCTTCATCATACTACATGAATTAGCACATATTCTTTATAGACATCGTTCTTACAGCCAAATATCGACAGAGCAGGCACGAGCGCAAGAAACTGAGGCTGATCAATTTGCTCTGAGAACTCTTGAGCGAGCCGACACCATTCCAGGTGGAATCATCGTCTTCTTTGCAGCGCAAGTTAATTATTTTCCTAACAGAGGACAATTTCTTGCTAAAAAGAGGTCGGAAAGAGAGTGGCAACGTTATATACAGGAAAGCCAGACACATCCTTTGACGACTGAAAGGCTTAAGGGGATGGCGCGCTATCTCGACGGTTGGTCTCGTCGAGCAGGCGCGAACGAGGCCGACACTCTGGCTTTTATCGCCACACGCCTCTTCAAAATGGCTGAAGACTATGACGATCCTGAAATGCAAGGTTGCCTTGCTGTCGTTGCTGAACGTGCTGATCCGAAGTCGCTTGCTCCCCGGAAGCATGGTTCGAAAGCGGAGGCCGAAAAGCTGTTTTTTCAACATTGTCACACGCGGTAAGTACCTTGCCAAAATAAAGCGGGTAAAGATGAGGTGAGCGGATGGGGTATAGTGGATGTTGAATGTTGGTCGCGAAGGATGGGGTAGAGGGCGATGAAACGAATCCGACCGTTGAGTGAAGCGGAATGCGAGACGATGCGAGCGGCGTGGAAAGAGGGGCCGAATGGGCGGGTTTGGCACCGGGCGCAGCGGTGTACTTGGCGCACCGGGGATATGGGCGGATCGCGGTGGCGAGTTTGTTCGAGGTGGAGGTGGACACGATCAGTGCCTGGCTGGACGGTTGGGAGCGGGCCGGGGGATGCGGGCTATGGGATGCGCCGCGCTCGGGACGACCGACGATTGACACACCCGCCGAAGCGGCGGAGCTGTGCCGGTTTCTGGAGGCGGAACCCCGGCCACTGAAACGGGTGCAAGCGCGATTGGCGCGGGTGATCGGCAAACGCGCCAGCCGGCGGACGGTGCATCGGACCGCGAAAAAAAGCCTACCGCTAGAGGCGGTGTCGGTGACGGGTCAAAGGCTCGCGTGATGAAGAGTTCTTTCGCGCAGCGCACGCGCGCTTGAACAAACTTCGGCGAGGTCATGCGCAAGGCGTCATCGAGTTACTTGATATTTCGACCCAAGCCGTTTCAGCCTGACACCCGCCATCCCCTACGCTTGGCGACCTTGGGGACAGACGCTGGCCATTCCCAGCGCCGCCAGCCCTCGTCTGAACATCTTGGGATTTATGAGTCCAGCCCACCAGAGCCACTTTCAGACTGTGACCGGCACCGTGACCTCCGCGACCATGATTGCGGCCTTGGATGCTTTTGCCGCCCAAACTGCCCGCGCCGGGAAACTCCGCTTCAACAGGGGCGCGAATCTTTACAGTTTGGAGAGCTCGATCATCGCCTGATCAGAAAAGTCGCACATCGCGTTTACCAAGGATTAGAACGCCAATGGTTGCGCTGGTACGACGCCGAGCAGGCATGGATACCCACGCCCGTCGAGCGAGAATAGCGGGAGGTCGAACAGGAACGCCAGCGAGCGGAACAGGAACGCCAACATGCCGAACATCTAGGGCGTGTCATCAGTTGAGCCAGATGACAGAGGCGGCGAGGTGGATGGCGCCGAGGAAGTTGTGAGCGCGTTTATCGTATCGGGTTGCGATGGCCCGATATTGCTTGAGTTTGGCAAAG
>Ga0116151_10000111_pt1 | contig 68325 bp, 63 predicted proteins | sample AD_UKC117_MetaG_FD_89893 | JGI IMG/M metagenome (GOLD analysis project Ga0116151, IMG submission 89893) | Active sludge microbial communities of municipal wastewater-treating anaerobic digesters from Hong Kong - AD_UKC117_MetaG | ecosystem: Engineered > Bioreactor > Anaerobic > Digestate...
CCCGCGCATGGCCTGCGCCCAGGGCATTCACACCAAGCGGGCAATTTTGCTGGGCATGGCACTCAGCAACGCGCTGGTGGCCCTGGCGGGCGCTTTGTTCGCGCAATCACAGGGCAGCGCCGACGTTACCATGGGCGTCGGGGTGATTGTGGTCGGACTGGCGGCTGTGATCGGCGGCGAGGCGCTGTTGAACCCGCGCGCGGTAGCTCAAGCGACTGCCGCCTGCATCGTCGGCTCCCTGCTGTACCGGCTCATCGTGGCCTTGGCTTTGAATGCCGACTTTCTTGGCTTACAAGCGCAAGATTTGAATCTGATCACCGCTGTACTGGTGGCGGCGGCGCTGGTGTTGCCGCGCCTACGGTCAGGGCCATCGAGATGATCGACATTTGCCAACTGTTGGTGACGTTCAATCCCAATACACCCTTGGAAACCCCCGTCTTACGCGGCGTCAGCCTGCAAATCCCGGCCGGTCAGTTCATGACTGTGATCGGCAGTAACGGAGCCGGCAAATCCACCCTACTGAATGCCCTGGCGGGCGAAATCGCCGTCACCGACGGTACCATTGCCATCGATGGCCAAGACGTGACGGGCTGGAGCGTGGCCCGGCGAGCACAATGGGTAGCGCGGGTTTTTCAGGATCCGTTGGCAGGTACTTGCGCCGAACTGACTGTGGAGGAAAATTTGGCGCTGGCGGCGGCGCGTGGCCAGCGACGCGGATTGCGGCCCGCCATTCGCTCCGAATTGCGCGGCGAATTCCGAGACCAACTGGCACGATTGGGATTGAATCTGGAACACCGACTGCCAGATCGGATGAACTTGCTGTCTGGCGGGCAACGGCAAGCAGTCAGCCTGCTGATGGCGACCCTGCGACCGATGAAAATCCTGTTGCTGGATGAACACACCGCTGCGCTCGATCCCAGAACCGCCGCCTTCGTGCTGGACTTAACCCGCGCCTTGGTCGCCGAGCGCCGGCTCACCACGCTCATGGTCACCCACAATCTGCGCCAAGCGTTGGATATCGGCGACCGCACCGTCATGCTGCATCAGGGGCGGGTAGTATTCGACATCAGCGGCACGGAGCGCACCCAGCTGGACGTGCCGGATTTGTTGCGGCTATTCTCCGAGTCGCAAGGCGGGGCTGTAACCGACGATGAATTACTGCTGGGTTGATCGGGCTCCTCAAACCTGTCGAATGCTGGCCTTGCAAAATTCCTCGCGCATCTCCGCAAACGTCCGCGCCACCGGGAATTGGGGAAATTCATCGATGACGTTTTGCGGTGGTCGAAACAGGATCCCGGCCTCAGCCTCGGCCAGCATGGCGGTATCGTTATAGGAATCGCCGGCGGCGATCACCCGGAAGTTGAGACTGTGAAATGCTCGTACCGATTGGCGTTTGGAGTCGGATTGTCTCAAGATATAGTTCACGATCCGATCCTCTATGACCTCCAAACGGTGACAGAATAGGGTCGGGGAACCAAGTTGTCCCATTAGCGGCATGGCGAATTCGTAATAGGTATCTGACAGAATTACCACCTGGAATCGCTCGCGTAACCAGCTTATGAATTCGCACGCCCCGTCTAGTGGCCCCATGGCGGCAATCACGCGCTGGATGTCCGATAACTTCAGCCCATGCTGGTCGAGCAACGCTAGGCGTCCTCGCATCAATTGATCGTAATCGGGAACATCGCGGGTCGTAAGCCGCAATTCCTCAATACCAGTGCGTTCGGCGACATTGATCCAAATTTCTGGAACCAGGACCCCTTCTAGATCCAGGCAAGCGAGTTCCATGAGAGCCCCCTCGGCTGCCTCTCGCGCGGGCGAAGCGGCAGATTAAAAAGTTGTCATTAGGCCATAACCGACGTAACGCTAACCCTTTTCCCGCAATGACCGCAATAGCTGGCAGGCCCGCTCCCTGCCCGCCGTCTGCGAGTACCGCCGGAGCGTGCTAAAAAGTAGCCGAGATCGTTCAACTCCCGGACCGCTGCAAGCTCGCGACCCCGACACGCAACAAATAGGCGGATCATGGAAAAGTCTTGTGGATATCGATACCGAACCGAACGTTGAACATAAATTGCGTCGCGAGCCGGTACGTTGGCTATGATATAGTCTAGGCAGCTGTCTGTAAGGGTACCCTCTGAGCAACCTTCAAGCTCGGTATCAATACCCTAACCTAATAAAGAAATTATATTAATTATATCTATTTTTAGACACTAAAAGAGATGAATATTATTGAACAGGTGAATTACTATCTCTTTTCATAGCTTCTCACATGGTCTAAAGTGTCAAAACTAGGCGAATAATAGCGTTCAAACCGCCTCGGGCAGCATCGCGCATAATATGGCTACCAATCCCAGCAATGTCATCTCGCAGCCCAATGTCCAACTGATCGGGTTGGCAAGGCAGCTCGTGCAAAATCACCTGCTCGACGAAACCGCCGCACTCAAGGCACTCGAGCAATCCCGTAAGGAAAACATACCCTTCGTCGCCTATTTGGTGGATAACAAACTGGTTCGCGACAAGGATATCGCACGCGTCGCCGCGCGTAGCTTCAACTTGCCTTTATTCGATTTAGATACCTTAGAAGTCGATCCGACGACTGTTCGCCTCGTCGACGAAAAGCTGCTTCGCCGGCATTTCGCTTTACCCTTGCACAAGCGAGGCAGGCGCCTGTTCGTGGGGTTGAGCGACCCCACCAACCAGCGGGTTTTGGAAGACATCAAATTTCAGACCCGACTCGACATCGAGCCGATCATCGTCAGCCAAACCCAATTGGCCAAGCTGCTGGACAGTGCCGTTGGCGCTCCGGCAACGGTCATGACCGACAGTGACATCGGCGATCTGGACTTCAGCAACGAAACCGACGCGGCCTCAAGAGTCGAGACGCTAACCCAATCGGATGCCGAGGATGCACCGGTGGTCCGGTTCATCAATCAGGTTATCCTGCAAGCGATCAACCGTGGTGCTTCGGATATCCACTTTGAGCCCTACGAAAAAATCTACCGGGTGCGTTTTCGCCAGGACGGCATTTTAGACGAAATCTACAAACCACCGGTCGCCATGGCGCCGCGCTTAGCCGCCCGCCTCAAAATCATGGCCCAGCTCGATATCGCCGAGCGCCGCGTGCCGCAGGACGGGCGTCTCAAGCTCTATCTGACCAAGCAGCGCGCTATCGACTTTCGCGTTAACACCCTCCCGACGCTATGGGGCGAGAAGGTGGTAATGCGCTTGCTCGATCCATCCAGCGCTCAGATGGGGATTGAGGCCCTGGGATACGAGGATCATCAGAAGGAACTGTTTCTCAAGGCCATGCATAAACCGCAAGGAATGGTTCTGGTGACCGGCCCCACCGGTAGCGGCAAAACGGTATCGCTATACACTGCCCTCAATATCCTGAACACCGCCGCCGTCAACATCTCCACTGCCGAGGATCCGGTGGAAATCAATCTGCCCGGTATCAACCAGGTGAACGTCAACCCTAAGGTCGGAATGACCTTTGCCAATGCCCTACGCTCCTTCCTGCGCCAAGATCCGGACATCATCATGGTCGGCGAAATCCGGGATCTGGAAACCGCTGAAATCGCCATCAAGGCCGCCCAGACTGGTCACATGGTTCTCTCGACGCTGCACACCAACAGCGCGCCGCAAACTTTGAGCCGCCTGATGAACATGGGGGTTGCGCCCTACAACATCGCCTCCAGTGTGACCCTGATCATCGCCCAACGCCTGGCGCGCCGGCTTTGCCAGCACTGCAAGGAAGAAATCAAGATTCCGCCTGAGGAACTGATCAATCAGGGCTTTCGCGAGGATGAGCTGGATCAATTGGAAATTCACAAGGCTGTCGGTTGTGATCAGTGCAACCACGGGTATAAAGGCCGGGTCGGCGTCTACGAGGTCATGCCAATCTCGGAGGAAATCGGCCGAATCATCATGGAAAGCGGCAACGCTATGCAAATCGCCGACCAAGCTCGCAAGGAAGGCATTAACGACTTGCGCCGATCTGGCCTGAACAAGGTCCGCAATGGCCTCACCAGCCTCGAAGAAATTAACCGAGTAACAACGGATTAAAAGTCGTGGCCAAACAACCTAGTCTGGCGAAAGCCAAGCCAAAACAAGAGGAACCCACATTTAAGTGGGAAGGGACCGACAAGCGAGGCGTCCGGGTTAAGGGCGAATTGCGCGCGGCTAACCAGAACTTGATCAAGGCGGAACTACGTCGACAAGGTATTGTACCGCTCCGGGTTCGCAAGAAACCCAAACCCCTGTTCACCGTTGGGGACAACGTCAACCCGAAGGATATCATGCTGTTTAGCCGCCAACTCTGCACCATGCTAGGCTCCGGTATCGCCGTGGTGCAGGCTCTAGACATGGTCGGCAGCAGCAACAAGAAGACCAAGGTCAAGGAATTGATCTTGACCATTAAGAGTGATGTGGAAAGTGGTACCTCCCTCTCCAAAGCTCTGAGCAGGCATCATCTGTACTTCGATGACCTGTATTGCAGCCTGGTGCATGCTGGCGAGGAAGCGGGCGTGCTTGAAGTCCTGCTCGACAAGATTGCAACCTATCTGGAGAAATCCGAGGCGCTGAAGGCCAAGGTCAAGAAAGCGCTCACCTACCCGGCCATCGTGCTGTTATTCGCCTTCGTCGTTACCGCGATCCTGCTCATTTTCGTCATCCCGACCTTCGAGGACCTATTCAAAGGTTTCGGTGCGGAATTACCGGCCCTGACCCGGTTTGTCATCGACCTCTCAAATGTTTTCCAGAAATACTGGTACTTGATCCTGGGCGCCCCAGTGGTTGCGATTGTCGCCTTCATTCAAGCCCGCAAACGATCGCGAACCTTTTACCAATGGTTGGATCGAGTGGTCCTGCAAATTCCGCTGATCGGCGATTTGGTCGCCACCTCGGCCAACGCCCGTTTCGCCCGTACCCTGTCCACGCTCTTCAGCGGGGGCGTGCCGTTGGTGGACGCCATGACGAGCGTCGCCGGCGCCACCGGCAACTACGTCTATGAAAAAGCGGTCTTGGAAATGCGCGAGGCGGTTTCCATTGGCCAACAATTAAATTTCGCCATGCGTCAAAGCAGTCTATTCCCGGATATGGTGATCCAGATGGTGGCGATCGGCGAGGAAGCCGGCTCACTCGGCGATATGCTGGCTAAGGTGGCCGATTTTTACGAGGCCGAAGTGGATCAAAAAGTGGATACACTGACCACGATGATCGAACCACTGTTGATGGCCTTCTTGGCCGGTGTCGTGGGCACGCTGGTGATCGCCATGTACCTGCCGATCTTTAAACTCGCCTCGGCGGTTTGATGGCTTTCGCACCATGACCTTACTGGAACTGCTAGCGACATCTCATACTTTTTTTATCATTCTGACAGTTTTGCTGGGGCTGATGGTCGGTAGTTTCTTAAATGTCGTGATCTACCGCCTGCCATTGATGATGGAGCGAGGGTGGCGGTCACAATGCGCCGAATTGCTAGGACAGCCGAACCCAGATGCCGAAAAACCGGCACTGACACTGTGGGGACCCCGCTCGCAATGCCCGCATTGCGGGCATTTGATCACGGCAATCGAAAACATCCCGCTCCTCAGTTACGCAGTACAACGCGGCCGTTGCGCTCACTGTCGCGCTCCCATCGGTATCCAGTATCCGTTAGTGGAGGCATTGAGCGGCTGCCTGGCGGGAATCGTCGCCTGGAAACTCGGATTCGGCTGGCCGGCAGGGGCGGCACTGATCTTTACCTGGATCTTATTGGCGGCAAGTGCCATCGATTTTCGTCACCAACTTTTGCCCGACGATCTGATCCTGCCATTGCTCTGGCTTGGGCTCTTGGCGGCCTTGTTCGGGCTGTACACCGATTTGCCCAGCGCGGTCATCGGCGCAATGGCCGGTTACTTGTCGCTCTGGTCCGTCTATCAAGTTTTTCGTCTACTGACCGGTAAGGAAGGGATGGGCCACGGCGATTTCAAACTGCTGGCGGCGCTCGGCTCTTGGACAGGTTGGCAATATCTCATCACCATCGTCATTCTGTCGTCATTAGTCGGCGCAGCTATCGGTCTCGCGCTCGTCTTGTTTCGCGGCCGGGATCGGCATATACCCATGCCGTTCGGACCGTTTCTCGCGGCCGCCGGCTGGATCGCACTGCTGTGGGGCGAGCCGATTAACCAAATTTACCTACGATGGCTGGGTCTTTAAATCGTGTTAGTCATTGGCCTAACCGGTGGTATTGGCAGCGGCAAATCGGAAGTCGGCCATCGCTTCGCGCGGCAGGGAATACCCGTTATCGATACCGATCAGCTCTCCCGGGAACTGGTCGAGCCGGGCCAGCCGGCGCTGGCGGAAATCGTTGCGACTTTTGGGCCGGATTGCCTGGATAGTCAGGGTCGGCTGCGCCGCGATAACCTTCGCGAGCAGGTTTTCGCCGATCCGAATGGTCGGCAACACCTTGAAGCGATCCTGCACCCCCGTATCCGTGTCTTGATCCAAAGACGGGTTGCTGGTCTGTCTACCCCGTACTGTCTGGTGGTGATCCCGCTGTTGATCGAAACCGGGATGACCGATCTGGTGGATCGCGTCCTAGTGGTGGATGTACCTGAAACTGAGCAAATCCGCCGGGTCGTGGCTCGCGATAGCGTTACGGAGGAGCAAGCTCGCCGTATCCTAGCCGCGCAAGCCCGGCGCGATCAGCGCCTGGCGCGGGCGGATGACGTTTTAGAAAACGTCGGTGATCTTGATGCACTGGACTGCAAAATCGCTGCCTTACATACCCATTATCTGGCGCTGGCTTCGGCTCAGCTGGCCTGAGCACGGGTTCTGATAGTTACTTTTACCCGAATAGTCCTATAGCTGCTCAAGCTGTCACGCCCAGTCCGTTGACGACTACCTTGCCCCCGAGGTATCCCGTGCCCCAAGCCGTTTGTTACGAACAGCCGCTCAACGAACGCGTGCGCTTTTTGCTGAGATTGGAATTCTTATTCCAACAAGTCACTCATGCGATGCGAGGTCATTCGTCGTGGGATAGCCGCTTCGCGTTGCAAGGTCTGTTGGACATCCTCGCCCTGACCGGTCGTAACGAATTCAAGGGCGAGTTGCTCAAGGAGCTGGATCGACATGCCACGACTCTAAACCGTTTGCGGCAAATGCCGAGCGTCGATATGACCTTGCTCGATGGCGTGCTCTCGGAAATCAGCGAATTAATCCCACGAATCCATGGGGTGGATAGCTTGATGCGGGAAACGGTTCGACAGACCGACTTCCTTAGTGCTATTCACAAGCGGAGCCACGTACCCGGCGGTTCTTGTCAATTCGACATACCCGCGCTTTACCATTGGCTCCAATCGGATCACCTGCTTCGCATCGAGCATTTGCAGAGATGGCTGACCCCCTTCGGACCCATGCGCGATGCCATTACCTTGATTCTCCAACTGATTCGCGAAAGCGCCACACCACATCCCGAAATTGCTGTACACGGATTCTTTCAGCGCGGACTGGATAGCACAGCCCCCCATCAGTTGATTCGGGTACTTTTGCCCGCTGACCGGCGTTGCTTTCCCGAAATCAGCGGCGGCAAACACCGCTTCACGATCCATTTTCTGGAACAGCCGGATCCTAACTGCCGGGCCGCTCAAAGCACGGCCGACATTCCCTTCGAGCTGGCCTGTTGCGCTATTTGACCACTCGCTGGCGCAACCGGGCAATGATCGGCGCATCCGCATCTGGAAAGACCGACTCGATCAGATCCGCAGGTTGCATCCAAGCCAGCGGTTGCCCTTCCCGACCGCAGGGTTCTCCCGCGTAAGCCGTCACCCACCACGTATCGAGCAGCACGATTTTGTCGGGATAGGCATGGTGGACTTTCAACAATGGTTCAGCAACACCCAGTTCGATGCCCAGCTCTTCTCGCAGTTCGCGCCGGAGCGCGGCTTCCACGGTTTCACCCGCTTCCACCTTGCCGCCCGGAAATTCCCATAGCCCGCCTTGATGGACATGCTCGGGCCGGCGGGCAACCAGTACGGCTCCCGCTGGATCGACGATGATACCGACTGCCACATGAATGACCGGAGCGACATCGGCTCCGCTCACGTCCGATACTCGGCGTTAATGCGCACATAATCGAAAGACAGGTCGGTGGTCCAAATTCGTGCGGCGGCTTCCCCACGTCCGAGTTCCACCCGGATCCCGATATCGGATCGCCGCATCACTCGTTGCCCCTGCTCTTCCGCGTATTCGGGAGCACGGCCACCCGCGCGAACGATACAGACTTCATCAAGATAGATCGCCACCCGTTCCAGGTTCAAATCCGTTAGTCCGGCCCGTCCTACCGCCGCCAGAATCCGCCCCCAATTCGGATCGGAGGCAAAAAAGGCAGTTTTGACCAGCGGAGAATGCGCAATGGCGTAGGCAACCTGCCGGCATTCGGCCTGATCTCGACCTCCTTCGATCGATATGGTGATGAACTTGGTGGCACCTTCGCCATCGCGAACGATGGCCTGCGCGAGTTCGCTGCAAACCTCGCGGACCATCGCGGCAAAATCTCGATATTCGGCACCGGTGCCGGACAGGGTCACACCGGATCGGCCGGTCGCCAATAACACACAAGCATCGTTGGTGGAGGTATCGCCATCCACTGTGATGGCATTAAACGAGTCGGCTACGGCATCGACCAGGACTGGCCGTAACACCGTTTCGTCCACGGTGGCATCGGTGGCAATGAAAGCCAGCATGGTCGCCATGTCGGGCCGGATCATCCCAGCGCCCTTGGCAATGCCGGTCACCGTGATCTCACGCTCGCCAAGCCGTGCCCGCCGTGACGCCCACTTGGCACGGGTATCGGTCGTCATGATACCGTGGGCGGCATCATTCCAACCGTCTGACCGCAACGCCGATAGCGCCGCCGGCAACCCCGCCACCAAGCGGGTCAAGGGCAGCGGCTCGCCGATCACGCCCGTCGAGAACGGCAATACGTCCTCGGCGCGGCAGCCAGTCAATTTGGCTAGCGCCTGACAACTGGCCTCGGCATCAGCCAAACCTTGCTGGCCAGTGCCTGCGTTGGCGTTGCCAGTATTGATCACTAGATAGCGAGGCGGTACGGCGCTCAAATGCGCCCGCGCTATCGTGACCGGCGCGGCGCAAAACGCGTTCTGGGTAAACACGGCAGTCGCGCGCGTCCCAGCGGCAGCCTCGATCACCACCAAATCGCGGCGGTCAGGATATTTGATTCCGGCACAGGCGGTGCCAAGGCGGATACCGGCGACAGCAAAAGGCTCCATCTCTTCCCCGCTTTAGCTCAACTGGCCGTGGCAATGCTTGTATTTCTTCCCGGAACCGCAGGGACAGAGCTCATTACGACCGACCTTGCGGCTCTCGCGCACGAAGGGAGTATGCTGCTCGGCCTGATAGCGAGCATCGTCATCGGCACTTTCCCCTTCCCCAGACTCGTCCGCGGTCAAAGCTGACACCTCGGCATGTTCGAAATGCATGGCGGATTGCGATGGCCGACGCGGCGCGGGAATGGGTTCGGGCTCGGTTTGAAACTGGGCGCGCGCCAGAAAACCGATTACTTCCTGATGAATGCGCTGTACGAGGGCTTGAAACATTTCGAATGCCTCGCGCTTGTACTCCTGCTTGGGATTCTTCTGAGCGTAACCGCGCAGATGAATGCCTTGGCGCAAGTAGTCCATCGCCGCCAGATGCTCGCGCCAGTGGGTATCGAGCACTTGCAGCAGCACCGCCTTTTCAAACTGCCGCATCCAAGCTCCACCCACCTGGGCTTCCTTGCTCGCATAAGCTTGTTCCAATTCGGCGTGAATCCGTTCTCTCAACGGCTCTTCATGCAGGTTGGAATCGGCTTCAAGCCAAGCTCGGATCGGCAATGGCAACCCGAACTCTTTTTCCAGCTCCTCTTCCAGACCGACCACGTTCCACTGCTCCTCCAGACTATGGGGTGGAATATATTGGTCGATCAACTGCTTGAGGACATCGGTGCGCATGTTTCCGAGGGCAGCGGACACCTCCTCGGCTTCCATCAATTCATTGCGCCAGGCATACATCACCTTGCGCTGATCGTTGGCGACATCATCGAATTCCAGCAGGTTCTTGCGGATATCGAAGTTGTGGGCCTCGACCTTGCGCTGGGCATTCTCAATGGCTTTGGTCACCCAGGGATGCTCAATGGCTTCGCCCTTTTCCATCCCTAATTTCTGCATCAGTCCCGCCACCCGGTCGGAGGCGAAAATCCGTAGCAGATTATCTTCCAGTGATAGGTAGAAACGGCTAGAACCCGCATCACCCTGGCGACCGGAGCGACCGCGCAACTGGTTGTCGATGCGCCGCGATTCGTGGCGTTCGGTGCCAATCACATGCAAGCCGCCAGCTGCCACCACCTGCTCGTGCCGAACTTGCCAGTTCCGCTTTACATGGTCGAGCTCGGACTCGGCCACATCTGGCCCCATGCCCTTCAACTCGGCTTGCAGGTTACCCCCCAGCACGATATCGGTACCGCGACCGGCCATGTTGGTGGCGATAGTCACCGTGCCAGGCTGGCCGGCCTGAGCGATGATCTCGGCTTCGCGCTCGTGTTGTTTAGCGTTCAACACCTGATGGGGAATCTTCTCCTTGTCCAGCAGTTTGGAGAGCAATTCCGATACTTCGATGGAAGTGGTGCCGACCAGAGCCGGTTGGCCGCGCTGGCGGCAGTCGCGGATATCGGCCAATACTGCCTCGTACTTCTCCTGCTGAGTAAGAAATACCAGATCGCCCATATCCTTGCGAATCATGGGCAGATGGGTCGGCGCCACCACCACTTCCAGCCCATAGATCTGCTGGAACTCGAAGGCTTCAGTATCGGCGGTACCGGTCATGCCCGCCAGTTTTTGATACAAGCGGAAATAGTTCTGAAACGTGATCGAGGCCAGCGTTTGATTCTCGGCCTGAATTGGCACTCCTTCCTTGGCTTCGATGGCCTGATGGAGACCGTCCGACCAGCGCCGGCCAGGCATGGTTCGACCGGTAAACTCATCGACGATGATCACCTCGTCACCGCGCACGATGTATTCCACATCCTTGTGAAACAGGGCATGTGCTCGCAAGCAAGCGTTCAGATGATGAAAAACCCCAAGATTGGCAGCATCGTACAGGCTTTCGTTGCCGTGTAACAATCCGCTCTCCACCAACAAATCCTCGATCCGTTGATGGCCGTCCTCGGTCAGATAAACTTGCTTGGCCTTTTCGTCCACCCAGTAATCGCCCGGCCCTTCTTCCTCTTTCTGCCGGGCCAACTTCGGCACGATCCCGTTGACTCGACGGTATAGTTCGGAGCTTTCCTCGGCAGGTCCGGAAATGATCAGCGGCGTGCGTGCTTCATCGATCAGAATCGAGTCTACCTCGTCCACCAAGGCGTAATGGAGTGGCCGCTGCACTTTTTGATCCAGGCCAAATGCCATGTTGTCGCGCAGATAATCAAAACCATACTCGTTGTTGGTACCGTAGGTGATGTCGGCAGCGTAAGCAGCCCGTTTTTCCTCGGGACTCATCCCTGCGACCACTACACCAACGCTCATCCCTAGAAATTTGTAGATCTGGCCCATCCACTCGGAATCGCGGCGCGCCAGGTAATCGTTGACCGTGACCACATGAACGCCCTTGCCGGTCAGGGCGTTTAGATAAACCGGCAGTGTCGCCACCAACGTTTTGCCCTCGCCGGTGCGCATTTCAGCGATCTTGCCCTCGTGCAAGACCATTCCGCCGATTAACTGCACGTCGAAATGCCGCATGTCCAGGGTGCGTTTGCTCGCCTCTCGCACTACAGCGAATGCTTCTGGCAACAGTGCATCGAGCTTCTCGCCATTAGTCAGTCGGTTCCTGAACTCGTTAGTCTTGGCGTGCAGTTCCGCGTCGCTCAAGACCGAGATCAGGGGTTCCAAGGCATTGATTCGGTCCGCTACCTTGCGCATGGGGCGAAGCACGCGGTCGTTACGGCTGCCAAAAATGCTTTTTAAAATGTTCATCTTATCGGGAGCCTTTCGGTTCGTCGCTTAAATAAACCGACGGAATGATACCCCAGCAGCGGGATTTTTGTCGGCTCGACCGAGTACCGGTCGGCTGGAAAAAACAACGGCTTTCCAGTTGAACTTGGAAAGCCGCTAGAAAAGCAATTCGCAGGAGAGGAGCTACACGGTTGAAAATGAACGGATTACTTCAAGAAAAAGCGTGACTGTGCATCACTCGAAACAATTTCCAGTTCAATCAACCGTTAAGCCCAACCGTGCAAATCCCTAAGGAGATCCGAAACCCGGAGGCGTGCGGTTTCAGCGAGTGACTTGGGCCGGTTGCAAATAAGAAATGGGAACCTGCCGTTCGTCGCTGAAAGTTACCTCTTCCCAAGCGGTTCTGTCGGCCAACAGGGTGCGCAACAAGCGATTGTTGAGTGCGTGTCCGGATTTATAACCGTTGAAAGCACCAATCAAACTGCGGCCTAGCAAGTACAGATCGCCAATGGCGTCCAGGATTTTGTGCTTTACGAACTCGTCTTCGTAGCGCAAACCGTCCTCATTGAGAATCCGATAATCGTCCACCACGATGGCATTGTCGAGCGTACCGCCCAGCGCTAACCGCCGTTCTCGCAGGTATTCTAGATCGCGCATGAAACCAAAAGTTCGCGCTCGGCTGACTTCCTTAACGAAGGAGGTGGTCGAAAAATCCACCACCGCATGCTGGTTGCGCCCCTTGAACAGCGGATGGTCGAAGGCAATGGTGAACTCGACTTTAAAGCCGTCGAAAACATCGAACCGCGCCCACTTATCCCCATCCTCGACCACAACCGGCCGCTTGATACGAATAAAGCGCTTGGGGGCGTTTTGTTCCTCGATGCCAGCCGACTGGATCAGAAACACGAAAGGTCCAGCGCTGCCGTCCATAATTGGCACTTCAGCGGCACTCACGTCCACGTAAGCATTATCGATGCCCAGGCCAGCGAACGCAGAGAGCAAATGCTCAACCGTCGAGATTCGAGTTTTGCCCTTGGCCAGAGAGGTGGACAGCTGAGTATCCCCGACATTTTGGGGACAAGCCTTGATTTCGACCGGAACGGGCAGATCGACCCGCCGAAACACGATGCCGACATCAGGTGCTGCGGGTCGCAGCGTCAAGTAGACCTTATCACCCGTGTGCAAGCCGACGCCGGTCGCCCGAATGGCATTTTTCAAGGTTCGCTGCCTAATCATGTTAGGTCCCCCAACACGTCGATTAAATTTGGAGCAGGGCGTTCCGGATCGCCGGGCGGATAACGGCTGTGCATCCCCCGAAAAACTGATCGGGTATCTTGCCGATCAGTGCTCCGTGCACCTGCGTGCGCGTCGCAATGAAGATACCACAGCTCGTAGCTACCCTGCAACTTTTGTTTCTCTTTCGCAACTAATGCTGTTGCTTGGTTGCGAAAGTCCTTGCTCCAAATCATCATCGCTGACCGAACTCCACCGGTTGGATGGCAGCCATTCCCTGGTGGAGATCGGTTATCGAGTACCCAACTCAATCATGTTTCAATCCGCTTGACGGCGCAGGAATGCCGGAATATCCAAATATTCAAGCTCATCGCCTCGCTCTCGTTCACTCAAACCCTCGCCGACCGCTTTTTGGCGAGTGCTGGGCCGATCATGACGAGCATGCCCTTCGCCATCTTGGCGCTGCAGCAGCTTGAAAGGAGGAGCGGCAACTTCTTTCTCCTTCAAGCCCGCTTGCTTGGCTGGAACGCCCTGACCAATACCGGTCGCGACAATGGTAACCCGGATCTCATTTTGCATTTCGGGATCGATCGCGGTACCGACCACCACCGTGGCGTCGTCGGCAGCCAGTTCCTTGATGGTGCTACCGACTTCCTCGAACTCACCGATGGTCAAATCCATACCCGAGGTGATATTCACTAACAGCCCCTTGGCTCCTGCCAAGTTCACATTCTCCAGCAATGGACTGGCAATCGCTGCCTCGGCCGCCTCGCGGGCACGCCCGTCTCCGACGGCCCGGCCGGTCCCCATCATCGCCATCCCCATTTCAGCCATCACCGTGCGGACGTCGGCGAAATCGACGTTGATCAGTCCAGGCCGGGTGATCAGTTCGGCGATACCCTGCACCGCGCCTAGCAAGACATCGTTGGCAGCCCTAAAAGCATCCAACAAGCTGGCGCTTTTGCCCAGCACGGTCAATAGTTTTTCATTGGGAATAGTGATGAGCGAGTCCACGGTTTCGCTCAGTTCGCGGATGCCTCGCATCGCCACTTCCATCCGCTTTTTACCCTCGAACGGGAAGGGCTTGGTGACAACCGCCACGGTCAGAATCCCCAGCTCGCGGGCTAGTTGAGCCACAACCGGCGTAGCGCCGGTCCCGGTACCACCGCCCATGCCAGCGGTGATGAACACCATGTCGGCACCTTGCAAAACTTCCTTGATACGCTCGCAATCTTCCTGCGCGGCTTGCCGGCCGACATCGGGATTGGCTCCTGCTCCCAACCCTTTAGTAATGTTGGCACCCATTTGTAAGGTGAGTGGAACCGTGCAAGTCTTCAGGGCCTGCGCGTCGGTGTTGGCACAGATGAAATCGACACCCTCAACGCTGGCGCTCAGCATATGTTGCACAGCGTTGCTGCCACCTCCCCCCACACCGACCACTTTGATAACAGCGTTCTCTGGTTTCGTATCCATCAGCTCGAACATAACAGCACTCTCCTCACTCGATGGTTTCTCACAATCCCCAACCCGCTTTTCACTCATGATGCTAAAAGTTCCCCTGGAACCAACTTTTCATTCGAACCCATAATCCCCTACGGCCCGCTCGAGAGACTGGACTCGACCGGACCGGCCGATTCTCGTTACCGAACAGCAACAATCCAACAGCAGTGGAATAGACTGGATTTCGCACCACATCTTGCAATCCCGCCACGTCATGGGGATAACCCAACCGCACCGGCAAGTGCAAAATGTCTTCCGCCAGTTCCACAACGCCATCCATCTTGGCACTGCCGCCGGTCAATACCACCCCGGCTGCGATCAGATTTTCGAACCCGCTCCGCTGAAGCTCCGCCTGCGCGAATTCGAACAGCTCCTCATAGCGAGGCTCCACGACTTCGGCCAAGGCGTGGCGGGACAAGGACCGTGCGGCACGGTCGCCGACGCTGGTCACGTCGATCCGTTCGTCCTGCCGCGCCAATTGCTTCAGGCAACACGCATGCTTGATCTTGACTTCCTCGGCCGACTGCGTCGGCGTGCGAAAAGCCACGGCGATGTCGTTGGTGACTTGATCACCGGCGATGGGAATCACGGCGGTATGGTTGATCGCGCCGTGGGTGAAAACGGCCAAGTCGGTGGTGCCACCGCCGATATCCATCAAGCAGACGCCCAATTCCTTCTCGTCCTGGGCGAGCACTGCCCGGCTGGATGCGAGCTGTTGCAGGATGATGTCGTCCACCTCCAAGCCGCAGCGCTGCACGCATTTGACGATGTTTTGGGCCGCGCTGACCGCACCGGTCACGACATGCACCCGCGCCTCCAACCGCACGCCGGACATTCCCACCGGATCCTGGATCCCTTCCTGGTTATCGACGATGAACTCCTGAGGCAGGATGTGCAGGATCTGCTGGTCGGCCGGGATCGCGATCACCCGCGCCGCCTCCATCACGCGCTCCACATCTTCTGGGGTCACTTCGTGATTCTTGATCGCCGTCACACCATGGGAATTGAGCCCCCGGATATGGCTACCGGAAATTCCGGTGTACACCGAATGAATGCGACAGCCAGCCATTTGCTCCGCGGCCTCGACCGCGCGCTGGATTGATTGCACAGTGGATTCGATATTAACCACCACGCCTTTTTTCAATCCGCGCGAGGGATGGGAGCCGATACCGACTACTTCGATACCCTCAGGGCCCACCTCGCCAACAATGGCCACTACTTTTGAAGTCCCGATGTCGAGCCCGACAATCAGGTTTTTCTCTTCTTTTCTTGACATCACCACTCCATCTATCGCCTAACCAGCCGTCGAAGCCGGTCGTTCCGTTTTCCAACGTACGGTAAAGCCGTTGACATACCGCAGATCCACCACCGCGATTTGGTCGAGTCGGGCGGCCAGGATTCGCGGATAGACTTGTGCCAGCCGCTGGAGCCGCTGTTCGAACTGCTCGCGTCCCACATACACTTCAAGGCCATTATCGAAGGTCAACCACCAGGCGCGGCGGTCATCCTGCACCAAACGCTCCAGCTTCAACCCAAGCGGATCGAACAAGGCGCGCACATCACGATAAGCCTTGATCAGCGATTTTTCGTGACCATCCGGACCCGCCAGTCGCGGCCAGGGCCCCGGCTGACGCAGCACGTTCGGCTGGAATCGAATGCCGTTGACGTCCACCATTTCCCGCTCGCCCCAGTAACCGAAAGCAGTGCGCTCGCGCAGGGTGATTTCCACGGTATCCGGCCACCAGCGCTGCACCGAAACCTCCTCGATCCACGGATTGGCGGCCAGCGTCGCGTTTAACTCATCCAGATTGGCGACAAAAAAATTCTGGCCCAGGTACTGACCGGCGACGGCGTTAAAATCCGCTTCGGCCAAGTTATGCAATTCGCCTTCGACCCGGACTTGACGTAGCGGGAATGCCCCTGGCTCGCGCAACTTCTCGCCACCGATCCGCACGCCGTAGCCGACCGCGACTAAGACCAACACTACACCTAGCCAGCGCAACGGCGGTCCCCAAACGGCCTTCCACCGCGCCAACCCGTCGGTTGTTTCGCGCTTGAGGGTTGTCGCTCCCCGCCGTCGGCGTTTGTTCCTGAATTGCATAGCGACTCTTTCAACCCGACCGCGTCAGGCTGGTTTCGAGAATCCGCCAGACCAGATCTCCGAAACTCAAGCCAACCGCCCGCGCCGCCATCGGGACCAAACTGTGATCGGTCATGCCGGGCACTGTGTTCACTTCCAACAACCAGGGTTGGCCCTGTTCGTCCACCAGCAAATCCACCCGTCCCCAGCCATGGCCATCGACCGCCGCGTAGGCTCGGCGCACCAATTCCCGCAATTCCAGCTCCTGTTCCGGCGGCAGACCGCAAGGACAGAGATAACGCGTGTCGTTGGCGTGGTATTTAGCTTCGTAGTCGTAAAACTCGCGCGGAGTCTCCAGCCGGATCAGCGGCAAGGCCTCGTCATGCAGCAAGGCGCCGGTGTACTCCTGCCCTTGAATCCAGGGTTCGACCAGGATCGGCGAATCGCAAGCGGCAGCACGCTCCCACGCCGCTTGAAACTGCGCGGGATCATCGACCCGACTGACCCCGATGCTGGAACCCTCGCGGGAGGGCTTGACCGCCAGCGGCAGACCCAGATCGACAGCGGCAGCGGCCAATTCAGCCTGGCTTTCGACCAAGCGGTAGGGTGGCGTCGGCAACCCCACACCTGACCAAATCTGCTTGGTGCGCAGCTTGTCCATTCCCAGCGCGGAAGCCAACACGCCACTACCGGTGTAGGGCAGTCCGAGGATTTCCAATGCCCCTTGAATCTCGCCATCCTCGCCGCCACGCCCGTGCAGGACGATAAAAACTCGGTCGAATTTTCCAGCAGTCAGCACGCTCAAGACATTGCGGTCGGCATCGATGCCGTGTGCGTCCACACCGCCGGCGCGCAGGGCTGCCAGCACCGCCGCACCGCTCTTGAGCGAAACATCCCGTTCGGCCGACCAACCTCCCATCAGCACGGCCACCTTGCCAAAGGCTGTTGGGTCGGTCACCACGTCACGCCGCGTCTGTTGCATCCACTCCCCCTCTGCCACTTGGCTTGAAATCGACACCGAAGCCGGCCACCCTCAGCAGGCGCCTGGCAAACCGTCACGACCCAGTTGCACCGCCATCGCGCCGATGTCGCCCGCTCCCATCATGAGCAATAGATCGCCATCGCGCAGCAAATCGGGCAAGATCCCCGGCAAATCGGCCGTGTGCTCGATGAAGACCGGTTCGACCTTGCCGCGAATCCGAATTGCCCGGCTGAGACTGCGACCGTCGGCTCCGGGGATGGGCTTCTCGCCAGCGGGATACACGTCCAATAGGATCAGGGTGTCCACTTCTGACAGCACTTGTGCAAAGTCGTCGAACAGATCACGAGTTCGGCTAAATCGGTGCGGCTGAAACGCCAGAACCAGCCGCCGCTCCGGCCAAGCACCGCGCAGCGCCGCCAGCACCGCCTGGATCTCACGGGGATGATGGCCGTAATCCTCCATCACGGTGGCATGGCCACCACCGAGCAACGACAACTCGCCATGTTGCTGGAATCGCCGACCGATACCCTGGAAACTTCGCAGGGCACGGCGGATGGCGGTTTCCGAAACGCCCAGTTCGTGGGCGACCGCCAGCGCCGCCAAGGCGTTCAGCACACTGTGCCGGCCCGGCAGATTCAGGGTGATCGATAGCGGTGCTCCCGAATTGGGTAGATGAGCCAAAAACCGGGTTCGCAAGCCTTCCTGAACGATCTCGGTTGCCCGGACATCGCAATCCTCGCCGGTGCCATAGGTCAAGACCGGCCGGCTCATCCGGGGCAAGATGGCTCGCACCTGCGGATCATCGGCGCACAGCACCGCTAGCCCATAAAACGGCAGATGGTGCAAAAACTCGATAAAAGTTTCGCGCAGCCGGTCGAAGTCCCCGCCATAGGTTGGCAAATGGTCGGCATCGATGTTGGTCACTACCGCCACCATCGGCTGCAAGAATAGGAACGAGGCATCGCTCTCGTCGGCTTCGGCTACCAGATAGCGCCCCCCGCCCAACCGGGCATTGGCTCCAGCGCTGTTCAAGCGCCCGCCGATCACGAAAGTCGGATCCAAGCCACCTTCAGCCAGCAAGCTGGTGATCAGGCTGGTGGTCGTGGTTTTGCCGTGAGTGCCCGCGACGGCGATGCCATAGCGGAACCGCATCAACTCAGCCAGCATTTCGGCCCGTGGCACCACCGGCACCCGCGCTGCTCGCGCCGCCACCACCTCGGGATTGTCGGTGGCGACCGCGCTGGAGATCACCACCACGTCGCAGCCAGCAACATGTTCGGCCCGATGCCCCTGACGGATCGCCGCTCCCAACTGGGCCAAGCGCGCGGTCACTGCGCTGGCGCGCAGATCCGAACCGGAGACGGTATAGCCCAAATTCAACAGCACTTCGGCGATGCCGCTCATGCCGGCCCCACCGATGCCGACAAAATGAATATGCCGAATCCGGCGCATGTCGCGCCAAGCCTCCGGAATCGCCGCCAAGCCAGGTCTGCCCATATCCTCTTCTCGATCGATATTCATCGTGTATCCATCGGTCACAAGCGCGCCTGTTCCAGACACGCCGTCGCCACCTGTTCGGCGGCTTCAATCTTGGCTAGCCGCCGCGCTGCCTCGGCCATGGCCAGTAAGCGGGCACGATCACCGAGCAAGCTACGCAACAGTGCTGCCAGACCTTCAGGGCTCAGTTCCGCCTGCTGATGGACCAACGCTGCCCCCGCTCGCTCCAGAAATCGGGCGTTGGCGGTTTGATGATCGTCCACTGCAAACGGAAACGGGACCAGGATCGAACCAACACCCACCGCCGCCAGTTCGGCGATGGTCAGCGCCCCGGCCCGGCATAGCACCAGATCGGCCCAGCCGTAAGCGTCGGCCATCTCCTCGATGAACGGCGTCAGCCGCACCGCCACCCCGGCATCCCGGTAGGTGGCTGCTGCTGCCTCATGCAACTGGCCGCCCGCCTGATGCCACACCTCCGGACGCTCATTCTCGCCCAGCAACGCCAAGGCCCGTGGCACGATCTGGTTCAGGGCCATGGCGCCCTGACTGCCACCCAACACTAGCAGTCGAGGATGACCGTCGCGCCCCGCAAACCGCTCTGTCGGAGGCGGTAACAACGCGATGCGCGCTCGCACCGGATTACCAACGGTCATGGCCCCCCGGGCCGCTGAAAAGGTGGCGGGAAACGCTTCCAGCACTCGGTCGGCAATCCGCGCCAGCCAGCGGTTCGTCAAGCCGGCGATGGCGTTTTGCTCGTGCACCACCAGCGGAATTCCGAGGGATCGGGCCGCTATTCCACCAGGACCACTGACGAATCCCCCCATACCCAGTACCACGCGCGGTCGCAGGCGCCGCAAAATCGCACCGGCCTGCCACAAGGCTCGCCCCAGCATCGGCGGCATCGCCAGCAGGCGACCTACCCCCTTGCCGCGCAACCCGGCAACACCGATCCACTCCATCGGAATGCCGGCTTTCGGCACCAGCGTCGCTTCCAATCCTCGCCGCGTGCCCATCCACACCACCGGCACTCCGTGCTCGCGTAGCCGCTCGGCCACGGCCAAGGCGGGAAACACATGGCCGCCCGTACCACCGGCCATGATCAGGACTGGTTGTACCGCACTCATTCGCTGCGCACGCCTCCAGCGCGGGTTTCTACATCAATGCGCATCAGGACCGCCAAGGTTACGCACATCACCACCACGCTGCTCCCGCCGTAACTCATCAATGGCAGGGTCAAACCCTTGGTCGGCAGGACACCCATATTGACCCCCATGTTGAACAGCGACTGGATGCCGAACCACAGCCCGATGCCGTAGGCCAGCCAAGCCGAAAATTGCATATCCAATCGTTCGGCTCGCTGGGCGACTTTGAACGCCCGCCACACCAGGGTCATGAACAATGTAATGACGAGCAGAATGCCAGCCAATCCCAGTTCCTCAGCCAGCACCGCGAACAGAAAATCGGTATGCGCTTCCGGCAGGTAAAACAGCTTCTGCACGCTCTCGCCCAGCCCTACCCCGAACAGCTCCCCCCGACCGATGGCGATCAGCGACTGCGTGAGCTGATAACCACTGTTTTGCCAGTCGGCCCACGGATCGAGAAAGCTGATCAAGCGCGCTCGCCGCAAAGGCGAGGACCAGAGCAACACCGCCATGGCGGTGGCAGTCCCCGCTTGCAAGACCATGAATTGCCAGATGTTGACTCCCGCCAGAAAGACCATACCCAGCGCGGTTGCCATCAACACGATCACGCTGCCGAAATCCGGTTCCAGCAGCAACAAGATCGCCAATACCCCAAGCACCGCTATCGGTCGGCCGAGCGCCAGGGCCGAAGTTTTGAAATGGCGCGTTTGCAATTCCGCGCCGTGGCGCTTGAGATAGTCGGCCACATAAACCAGGGCAAACAGTTTAGCGATCTCGGAAACCTGGACGTTGATGGGGCCAACGCCAATCCAGCGGATGCTACCGTTCACCTCTTTGCCGATGCCGGGAATCAACACCGCCGCCAGGAGACCGACCGCAGCCAGCAATAACAAAGGTCCGGCCCGCCGCCAGCGGGTCATCGGAATCTGAAAGACCACACCGGCCGCAAATAGCCCGATGAGCACAAAGATGCCCTGTCGGATCAGGAAAAAGAACGGCTGCCCGTTGCCGGTTTTGGGATGGGCGCCGATCGGGATCGAGGCGGAGGCCACCATCAACAATCCCAATGCCAGCAGCAGTAAAGCCGGAATGAGTATCCACGGATCGGGAAACGGCAGCGCAGTGCGGCGCTCGCCTGCGCTTGGCAGCTGGCTCCGGTTTCCGTTGGCGGGAATAATGGCGCTCAGCATCCGACCAACCTCCGCACAGCCGCGGCGAACACCGCGCCGCGCTCTTCGTAACCGCTGAACATGTCGAAGCTGGCACAAGCCGGGGACAACAGCACGCTATCTCCCGGCTGGGCCCATTGCGCGGCTCGCGCCACGGCCTGCTCCATGTCGGTTGCGAACTGGATCGGCACGCTATCGCCCAGCGCGGCGGCGATCAGCGGCGCATCGCGCCCGATCAGCATCACGCCACGCGCCTTACCGGCCAAGGCCGCACGCAGCGGCGAAAAATCCTGGCCTTTGCCGTCACCCCCCGCGATCAGGACCACTGGACCCGGCAGGCCACGCACCGCCGCGACTGTCGCACCAACGTTGGTTCCCTTGGAGTCGTCGAACCAGCGCACGCCATTCCGCTCCAGCACCAAGGTAGTCCGGTGTGCTAGCCCAGTGAATTCGCGCAATGCCGCCCGCATTGCCTCGCGTGGCAAGCCGAGTGCATGTCCCATGGCCAGTGCTGCCAGCGCGTTGGCGAGATTGTGGTCGCCGCTGATCCGTAATTCGGAAGCAGCGATCCAGCGCTCCGGTCCTTGTCCCAGCCAGATCTCGCCGCCCTCCTGGCGCAGACCAAACTCGCCGGCGCCCGGTTCGTTCAAAGTGAAGCGCAATACCTTGCGTTGTGGCTCAACCATCGCCACCACCGCCGGATCGTCGGCGTTGATCACCATCGTGCCGTCACCCCGGAAAATCCGGCGCTTGGCGGCAATGTAATCGCCCAAGGTCTCATAGCGGTCCATATGGTCGGGGCTGATGTTAAGTACCGTCGCCACTCGCGCGTTTAAACTGTGCGTGGTTTCTAATTGAAAACTCGAGAGCTCCAGCACGTACAGCGCCGGCATCCGTTCGGGATCCGCGCTCCTTTCCTCCGTCAGCCAAAAGTCCAGCGCCGGAATACCGAGATTGCCACCGGTCAGCGCGCGTAAACCGGCGCGGACCGCCATTTCGCCCAGCAAGGTCGTGACCGTGCTTTTACCGTTGGAACCGGTAATGCCCGCCACGGGAATCTGGGTCAACCGGGCCAGCAGTTCAATATCCCCCCAGATCGGCACGCCTCGTGCCGCTGTCTCGGCGATGATCGGCGTCGAGACAGCCACCCCTGGACTGACCAGCAAACGCGTTGCGTCCGCGAACACCATCGGGTCAAAACCGCCCAGGTGGCAGGGTAGATCGGGAAACTCCGCGCGTACCGCCGACAGGCCCGGCGGATCGCAACGGCTGTCGACCACCGCGACGGTCGCACCTAGCGCCATCAGTGCCCGCACCGTTGACAGGCCACTTTTGCCCAACCCGACCACCAGGGTGGTTCCGTCCAGCCGCAGCACCCGTGTCTCTCCTTTACCGGATTTTTAAGGTTGCCAGACCGACCAACACCAGAATAATGGTGATAATCCAGAAACGGACGATCACCCTTGGTTCTAGCCAGCCCTTGAGCTCGAAATGATGATGCAAGGGCGCCATGCGGAAAATGCGCCGTCCGGTGAGCTTGAACGATGCCACCTGCAAAATCACCGACAAGGTCTCCATCACGAAGATCCCACCCATCACGAACAACACCAACTCTTGTCGGACCGTAACCGCGACCGCTCCCAGCGCTGCCCCTAATGCCAAAGCCCCGACATCCCCCATGAATACTTGAGCCGGATAGGCGTTGAACCACAAAAACCCCAGGCCCGCCCCCATCATGGCGCCACAAAACACTCCAACCTCGCCGACGCCGGGCACATGGGGAATACCGAGATACTCGGCAAAAATCCGGTTGCCGGAGGCGTAACAGAACACCGCCATGGCACCGGCCACCATGACAGTTGGCACGATCGCCAGCCCATCCAACCCGTCGGTGAGATTGACAGCGTTGCTGGAGCCGACGATGACGAAATAGGCCAACGGAATGAACAGCCAACCGAGATCTAAGGCCACGCTCTTGAAAAACGGCACGATCAATTCCGTCTCCACTGAAGATTGCGCGGTAAAAAACAACACCAGTGCGGCGGTCAATCCAACGCAGGATTGCCAGGAATACTTCGCCCGTGCCGATAAACCTTTCGAGTTGCGCAGCACCAGCTTTTTGTAGTCATCCATCCAGCCAATCACTCCGAACGCCAGCGTCACTAGCAGCACGATCCACACATAGCGATTGCGTAAATCCGCCCACAACAGGGTGGCGATGGCGATGGCAACGAGAATCAAGGCACCGCCCATGGTTGGGGTGCCGGCTTTGGAAAAATGGCTCTTCGGTCCATCCTCGCGAATCTGCTGACCGATCTGATACTGGCTCAATCGCCGAATCATGGCCGGCCCGACCCACAGGGAAACCAGCAGCGCGGTGAGAACGCCCAGGATCGCTCGGAAAGTCAGATACTGAAAGACGTTGAAGCCCGTGTAGAAATACTGTGTCAACCACTCGGCTAGCAGCGTCAGCATCAGCCGTGTCCCCCCTGGTTTGCGGCGAGTTCGCCCGATTCCACCAAGGTTGCTACGACCCGCTCTAGCTTCATCCCTCGGGAACCCTTGACCAATATTGTCGGTGATTCGTCGCTGTGTTCGAGATGATCGGCCAACGCTTCGATCAGCGATTCCACACCCTCATAATGCCGGCCACCTTGGCCAAAAGCGGCCACTGCCGACCGGCTGTGCTCGCCAACTCCATACAAGCGTTCGAAACCGGCGGCTTTGATTTCGCGGCCCGATCGGGCATGCAGATCATCCGCCGCCGCCCCTAACTCCAGCATGTCACCCAGCACCAACCACTTGCGACCGGGTTCGGTGCTGATTGAACTTAAGGCGGCGGCGAGCGACGCTGGATTAGCGTTGTAGGCGTCGTGGATGACCGCGCTGCCGTATCGGCCGCGCAACCGCTGCATCCGGCCACCGACCCCATGCAAACCTTCGAGCCCTTGACGGATATCGTCCACAGTGGCTCCGACCGCCATCGCCGCCGCCGCCGCCGCCAGGGCATTGAGAACATTGTGCCGGCCCGGTAGCGGCAAACGAATCTCGACTTCGGCACCGCCCGCTTGCAACCGAAATTGGTTGGTGGCTGGATCAAGCATTCGGCCACCCACCTCGGCCGGACTTTCTAGCCCGAAATCCACGATCCGCCGACCGGGATTCAAACTCACCCAATAATCGGCATAGGGGTCATCACGGTTGATGATTGCCACGCCATCGGAACCCAAGCCCTGGAAAATTTCGCCCTTGCCGCGCGCCACCCCGGCCACATTGCCGAAACCTTCCAAGTGGCAGGGGCCGGCATTGTTGATAATCGCTACGTCAGGTCGGGCCAAGCCCGTTAGATAGGCGATTTCGCAATGATGATTGGCACCCATCTCGATCACCGCGTAGGCGTGTTCCGGCCGGAGGCGCAATAGCGTCAGAGGAACACCGATGTCGTTGTTAAGGTTGCCCTCGGTGGCGAGGGTCGGTCCCCGAACCCGCAAAATAGCGGCGATCATTTCCTTGAGCGTGGTCTTACCGTTGCTGCCGGTCAGCGCAATCAGGGATCCTGCGAACCGTTCGCGCCAAGCAGCACCCAACTCACCCAGCGCCATCAGGGTATCGGCCACCTGCAGTTGCGGCAGCGAATCAGCCACCGCCCGGCTGACTAACGCTGCGCGAGCTCCCCGTTCTCGCGCGGCGGCAATGAAATCATGCCCGTCGAAATTCGGCCCGACCAGGGCCACGAACAAGGCGCCCGCTGGCAATTGCCGACTGTCAGTAGCGATTCCGGTAAAATCGACGTCCTCTCCGGAAATTTCTCCCCTCAGTAACCGGGCAGCTTCCTGTAGGCGCATGGGTAAAAAAGCGTCGGTCATTCAGGCAGCCTCGTCCTGATGGTCGGGGAAAAGACATTCACGCACGACGGTGTGGTCGCTAAATGGCAACCGCTCGGTGCCAACGATTTGGTAATCCTCGTGACCCTTCCCGGCGATCAGCACGATATCGCCGGCACCGGCATCGGCCAGCGCCCCGCTGATAGCAGCCCGCCGGTCGCGGACGAGCGTTACCATCTTAGGCTGCCGCATACCGGCCAGGATATCGCGGACGATTCGATTCGGATCTTCGGTACGAGGGTTGTCATCGGTCACGATTACCCGATCGGCCAAGCGTTCGGCCACCGCACCCATCATCGGCCGCTTGCCGGGATCGCGGTCACCACCACAGCCGAACACGCACCATAGCCGGTTGCCACCATGTTCCCGGAGCGCTTTCAGCGCCTGCTCGAGCGCATGAGGTGTATGGGCGTAGTCGATGACTGCTAGCGGTTGTCCCACATCACCGCCCAGCCGTTCCATCCGCCCCGGCACTGTAGCCGTCCGCGCCACTCGCTCCAAAACCGTCGAGAAGGGTAGGCCCAGCGTCAGCAGGGTTGCCACGGTCGCTAACACGTTGCTGGCGTTGAACCGCCCTAGCAACCCGACCTGGAGATCGCCATCGCCCCAAGACGAACGAATCGTCATTTGTAGTCCAGCAGGCGTTAATGCCAATCGCTCCCCCCAGACGAATCGCGTCAGCCGCTCGGGCCGCTCACCGAGACCGTAACCGACGACGTTCCCTGGGCCACATAAATCGTCGGCGAGCCCGCGACCGAAGTCATCGTCGAGATTCAGCACCGCCCAGCGCGGGTGGTGTTCGAGAAACAGCCGGCGTTTGGCCATGGCATAGGCTGCCAAATCGCCGTGATAGTCCAGGTGATCGCGGGTGAGGTTAGTCAGAACTGCCACCGCGAACTCGACACCGTTCACCCGGCCCTGATCCAAAGCGTGCGAGGAAACTTCCATCGCCGCAAATCGCCGGCCATCGGCGACCAACCCGGCAAGCCAACGCTGTACGGCCAGCGGGTCCGGCGTGGTGTGCGGCGACGGTTCGGTCCGTCCATAGGTTCCGACACCCAGCGTGCCGAGGATGCCGCATGGTCCCAAATCCGCATCACTGAGCGCTTGAGCAACGTAGTGAGCGCAAGAGGTCTTGCCATCGGTGCCGGTGATACCCACCACTTGCAGCCGCTGGGCAGGCTCGCCATAAAACCGGGTAATCATTGGCCCTAATTTCTGACGCAATCGCGGCACGGCGATCAAGGGTATTCCTTGCCCATCAGCCGGCATCGGACCGTCATAGGGAGGCTCCCAGACCACTGCCGCCGCACCTGCTGTCCTGACCGCTTCCAAAAATGCCAAGCCGTGCCGATTCGCGCCGCACAGCGCGAAAAACACCGTACCCGGCCGGACCGCTCTGCTATCGGTGGCTAGACCCTCGATCGGCTGCGCGACCCAATTTGCCGGCATCTCGACGAAACCCGCCAGCAACTCGCCCAAAGTCGTTGAAGCCCTGGATGTCACGGCGTTGTTCCGGTCGACGGAATCGTCCCAGCGACTTTCATGGAGGGCATGTCATCTGGAGTGATGTTTAAAATCCGCAGCGCGCCGCCCATGGTCTTGCCGAACACCGGTGCTGCCACCGCGCCGCCGTAATACGCACCTCCCTTCGGTTCATCGACGATGATCACCATCACTAGGCGTGGATTACTGGCCGGCACCATGCCAGCGAACAGGGAAAAATATCGGTTGCTGGCATAGCGGCCGTTGACGATCTTGTGGACCGTACCGGTCTTGCCGGCGACTCGGTAGCCAGGCACCGAAGCTTTAACACCCGTGCCTTCCTTAGTGACGGCTTCCTCCAGCATTACTCGCACTTGACGCACCGCGCGGGCCGACAGCACTCGTCGTTCCTCGGACGGTCCGAGCGGCTGATCGCGCTTTAGAATGGTGAGGGGCCGTCGTATGCCATCCGCCGCTAACACGCCATAGGCTTGAGCCAACTGCAACATGGTGATCGACAGCCCATAGCCGAACGAGTGATTGGCATGACCGATCTCCCCGCCCCACTTGCTGAAATGGCGCAGGATACCGGGCTGTTCGCCGATCAAGCCCACGCCGGTTACCGAACCGAAACCGACATCCCTGTACAGTTTCCACAACCACTCCATGGGCATCGACAGCGCGATTTTGCTCGCCCCAACATTACTCGACTTACTGATCACATGGGTCACGTCGATCAGCCCGTAATTGTGCGTGTCGCGGACCGTGTAACGGCCAACCCTGAGAGTGCCCGGCGACGTGCTCACCAGGGTCCTCGGCGTCCATTTGCCGCTTTCTAACGCCAGGGCGACGGTGAGCGCCTTCATGGTCGAACCCGGCTCGTAAATATCGGTAACCGCCCGGTTGCGGAGCAATTCACCCTTTAAGTCGGCACGGTTGTTGGGATTGCCCGCCGGCTGATCCACCATCGCTAGGATTTCGCCGGTTTGAACATCCACAATCACCGCCGAACCAGCACTGGCCTTATTCTCCATGACCGCGGTTTTGAGCGCGCGGTACGCAAGATACTGCAATCGCCGATCGATACTGAGCACTATTGGCTTGCCGGGCTGGGGAGCCCGGATGTTCTCCACATCCTCCACGACCCGGCCCAAGCGATCTTGGATGACTCGCTTGCGGCCCGGAATACCGTGCAGCTGTTTCTCGAACGTTTTCTCCAACCCTTCCTGACCGGCATCATCAATGTCGGTAAAGCCCAGCAAATGGGAGGTCACCTCCGCATCGGGATAGTAGCGCCGGTATTCGCGTTTAGAGTAAATGCCGGGAATCTTCAGTTGCAGAATTTGTTGGGCCAGATTCGGAGCCAGATGCCGGCGCAAATAAACGAACTGGCGATCTTCATTTCCCGCCAGCTTCTCCGCCAACTCCTCGACTCGCAACCCGAGAGCAGCCGCAAGCGCCGGCCATCGCTCGCGCTGTTCCACCAGTTCCTTTGGGTTTGCCCAAATGGAGTCCACTGGCGAACTGACCGCCAACGGCTCGCCGTTGCGGTCGAGGATCATCCCTCGATGCGCCGGCACCTCAGCAACGCGCAGGAAGCGTTCGTTACCCTGCTCCTGCAAAAAGTCGTCGTGGATCAGCTGCAGATAGGCGGCACGCGCGACCATGCTCCCCGCCGCCGCCAACAGCAATCCTAGTACCCATCCACGTCGGGTCGCGAGGGGCAACAAAACCTTCGCCTGATGCGCAAGCGTTCCCCAGCTCATTCTTTTATTGGGTGGTTTACTATTGTGGCGCAATGTAAAAAACCTCACCGGGATCAGGCGTCAACATATTCAGACGCTTTCGGGCTGTTTCCTCAACGACGGCATCCGTAACCAGGCTGCTTTGCTCCAGTTGTAATGATTCCCACTCTACTTCAAGGTTGTCCCGTTCCGCATGCAACTGCTGCAGTTGAATAAAATATTGCCGGTTGACATGTCGGGTATAGACCACCCCGACTCCAGAACCCAACACGGCGCTAGCCAGTAGTGCGATCAGCCATACCTGGCTTTTCATTCAAGCCGTTCCGCCACTCGCAATACAGCACTACGGGCGCGAGGATTGGCCATGACTTCTGGATCGGCTGGCCGCGACGGACGGCCAATCAGCCGCAAGCTGATCCCTTTCGGTATACCGACCACCGGCAAGTCCAGAGGCAATTCCTGCCCTCGTGCTCGTTCACGCATAAACCGCTTGACCATCCGGTCTTCTAACGAATGAAAGGCGATCACCGCCAGTCGTCCTCCAGGCGCCAAAATTTGTGTTGTTTGCGGCAATACTGCCCGCAGTTCATTCAATTCATCGTTGACCGCGATGCGGACCGCCTGAAAAACCCGTGTGGCCGGATGCTTGCCCGGCTGACGAGTTGGGATCGCCAACGAGACAATTTCCGCTAACCGCGCTGTCGTCGTGATCGGTGCCCGCCGGCGGGCTGCGACGATGGCATGGGCAATTCGCCGATGAAATCTTTCCTCACCGAATTCCGCCAAGATCCGTTCCAGTTCCATTTCACCGATCCGATTGAGCCAATCGGTTGCGCTACTCCCACTGGTGGGATCCATCCGCATATCCAACGCACCATCCCGGCTGAAGCTAAAACCGCGCTCCGGATCATCCAACTGCGGCGAAGACACACCCAAATCCAGCAACACGCCATCCACCCGACCGCACAGCCGACGCTCAGTGACGATGCTGGCTAACTCACTGAACCGGCTCTGCACGAACTGGAAGCGTGGTTCATTGCAAAATTCCGCCCTCGCCCACTCTGCGGCGGCCGGGTCACGATCTAGCGCCAACAGCGAGCCCGTTGGCCCAAGCCTTTCCAATATCGCCGCCGCGTGACCGCCCCGCCCAAATGTGGCGTCCACATAGCAGCCATCCGGGCGGACCGCCAGCGCGGCTAGAACCTCGCTCACCAATACCGGCCGATGCGACAGTGATGCTTCCGTCATGATCAAAACGCCAACGAATCCAAGTCCGGCATGGGATCGCCATCATCATCTCCGTCGGCCAACACGGAGTCGCGCCAGGCCTGCCAACCTTCTTCATTCCAAATTTCGAATTTGTTTCCCTGTCCCAACAAAACCACCCGCTTTTCCAGGCTGGCAAATTCCCGTAAGGGTTCCGGTAACAGAATCCGGCCGCCAGCGTCCAAACAACATTCTTCGGCATGTCCCAGCAACAGCCGCTTCAACGCCCGAGCACGCTTGTGGGTGCTGGAAAGTTGGATGAGCTTACGTTCGATGTCTTCCCAAGTATTCAAAGGATAAAGCAAGAGGCAGCGATCACGATCAACCGTCAATACCATCCGCCCGTCACTGGCTTCCAGCAAGCGCTGACGATACACCGCCGGAATCGACAATCGACCCTTGTTATCCAGTGATAATCGGTGAAGACCCCGAAACAATGACTGCTTCCCTCAGGGATTCGACTGCCCTTACACCCCACTTTCCCCCACTTTTTCCCACCAACTATAGGTAGGTGAACATACTGCTGTCAAGGAAATCCATCAAAAATGAATTTCTTGTATTTTTTAAAATTATGTTTTAAGACAAGTCATTATGGGATTTTCCAATCCTGTTGCATCATCGGACAACGTCAGACAGGGAAGCGACAGAAGGGCAGTGAGGAAAGCGAAAATGGGAATGGCACCAGCGCGCCCAATCCATCCAGACCACGCTGGCCTGTAACATGGCGTTCGGGAGCAATATGGCGTTCGAGAAGAGGGAACCGGCCTGTAAGCCGGGTTCTGTCGAGGACGGTCATTCCTCTGCGGCGGCTGTCGCCAGACGCCTGTAGCGACCTACCCGGGAGCTGCGCGGACCACGCGATAGCGCTCCCCTATTTGGTCTTGCTCCGGGTGGGGTTTACCGTGCCGCCGCTGTTGCCAGCCGCGCGGTGCGCTCTTACCGCACCTTTTCACCCTTACCGGTTCTCGCGAACGTAGGCGGTTTGTTTTCTGTGGCACTTTCCGTAGGCTCGCGCCCCCCAGGCGTTACCTGGCACCCTGTCCTATGGAGCCCGGACTTTCCTCCATATCGCATGGCGATACAGCGACCGTCCAGCCGGTTCCCAATCGATAGTGTCTACCGATGGAGCGGTCATTGGCAAGGAAGAATCGCTATTCCTCGGTCGATTGCCGTTCTCCAAGCGCCAATGCTAAATCGTACAACGGTTTTTTTCGCAAGCCCGTCAAGTGCGCCGTCACGGCAACCGCTCGGCTGGTGGGAAGTTCCGCCAGCAACGCCGTTAAAAGCCGTCGATTCTCTAGTGTATCCACCTCGCTCGTCGCTGGCGCGCCCCGAACCACTAGCACGAACTCTCCCTTTTGGCGGTTAGTATCGACCTCTAACCAGGCGCTTAGATCGCTCAGACTCGTCCCATAAACTTCTTCGAATCGCTTGGTCAGTTCACGGGCAATGACTGCCGGACGCTCTCCACCGAATTCCACCATCATATCGGCCAAGGTCTCCGCAACCCGATGGCTGGCCTCGAAAAACACCACGGTGCGTTCTTCCCGCGCCAGCGTTCGCAAACGCTCGCAACGCGCAACCCGTTTGGCGGGCAGAAATCCCTCGAAGACAAATCGGTCCGTTGGCAACCCGGCAACCGATAGCGCCGCCAATAAACTACTCGGCCCTGGTACCGGAATCACCGACAACCCTCGCCGACGTAATTCGCGCACCAACGGAAACCCTGGATCACTGATCAGCGGCGTACCGGCGTCCGACACCAAGGCAATCGATTGTCCCGCCAACAGCCGAGCAACGATCTGCTCCAACCGAGCCAGCTCATTGTGTTGGTGCAGCGACAGCAGCGGTGTCTCGATTCCAAAATGGCGTAACAGCTGCCCAGTGTGCCGAGTATCTTCGGCGGCGATGCAATTTACCTCTCGCAGGACACGCAGCGCTCGGATGCTGATATCCTCCAGATTACCAATCGGTGTTGCCACCACGTACAACGCACCGGATTCGACAGTCATGCCTCACGCCTTTACAATGTGGAAATTTTTGAACCCAATCCTCTTGCCATCTTGGAGAAGCATCCGTGACCAGCCGCATCGCGCAGGGAGCCATGGCCGAGAACTTGGCTCGCCGCCACCTGGAAACGCGCGGCCTGACGCTGGTAACACGCAATTTTCGCTGTCGCGTCGGTGAGTTGGATCTGATCATGCGCGATGGCGAACAACTGGTGTTCGTGGAAGTGCGCAGCCGCCGCCACAGCCGCTACGGCACGCCAGCTGAGTCGGTCACCCGAACGAAACAACAACGTCTGTTGCGGACAGCAGCATTCTACCTGCAACACCAAGACCCGGATTTACCTTGCCGCTTCGATGTGGTGGCAATCCTTCAAACCGAAGGCGGACCCCAAGTCGAGTGGATTCGGGACGCGTTCCAGCTTACTTGAATTTCGCAGAAGTTACCGAGTGCTCTGCCAATGACTGTTGATAGAACGAACCAATTACACGATCTGCTGGCTCACCGCATTTTGATCCTGGACGGCGCGATGGGCACCATGATCCAGGGCTATCGCCTGCAAGAAGCCGATTACCGGGGCGAACGGTTCCGCGACTGGCCCCGCGATCTCAAGGGTAACAACGATCTGTTGGTACTGACCCAACCGGCGATCATTCGCGAGATTCACGCCGCCTACTTGGACGCTGGCGCGGACATCGTCGAAACCAATACCTTCAACTCCACCTCGGTCTCGATGCACGACTATGGCATGGCATCCCTGGTGCCGGAGCTGAACCGGGAAGCGGCCCGGCTGGCGCGAGAAGTTGCCGATAAATACAGTACACCCGACCGACCCCGCTTCGTGGCCGGCATCCTCGGCCCGACCAATCGTACGGCCAGCCTGTCGCCGGACGTCAACAATCCCGGTTTCCGCAACATCACCTTCGACGAGCTGGTCACCGCCTACACCGAAGCCACGCAAGCCTTGGTTGAAGGCGGCGCCGACCTCCTGATGGTCGAGACCATTTTCGACACTCTGAACGCCAAGGCGGCGTTGTTCGCCATTCAACAGTTCTTCGATCAGACTGGCCAACGCCTACCGGTCATGATCTCCGGCACGATCACCGACGCTTCCGGCCGCACCTTGTCCGGCCAAACCACCGAGGCATTCTGGAATTCGCTTTCACATATCCGGCCGCTGTCCTTCGGCTTGAACTGCGCGTTGGGAGCCACCCAACTACGGCCTTACATCGCCGAACTGGCGCGCATCGCCGATACCTACGTCTCCGCTCATCCCAACGCGGGCTTGCCCAATGCGTTCGGCGAATACGATGAAACCCCGGAACGGATGGCCGCCACGATCCGCGAGTTCACCGAAAGCGGCTTTCTCAACATCGTCGGTGGTTGCTGCGGTACCACGCCGGCCCATATCCGCGCCATCGCCGAGGCGGTCAAGGACCTGCCGCCGCGCCAAATTCCCACCATCGCACCACACTGCCGACTGGCTGGCTTGGAACCCTTGAACATTGGCCCCGATTCCCTGTTCATCAATGTCGGCGAGCGCACCAATGTCACCGGTTCGGCGGTCTTTAAGCGGCTGATCAAGGCGGGCGACTACAACGCCGCGCTCGACATCGCCCGCCAGCAGGTCGAAAACGGCGCGCAGATCATCGACATCAACATGGACGAAGGGATGCTCGACTCCAAGGAAGCGATGGTCACCTTCCTGAACCTGATCGCTGCCGAGCCGGATATCAGCCGGGTGCCGGTGATGATCGACTCCTCTAAATGGGAGATTCTGGAAGCTGGCCTAAAACACATCCAGGGTAAGCCGGTAGTCAATTCCATCAGCTTGAAGGAAGGCGAACCAGCATTTGTCCGCCAAGCCCGGTTGATCCGTCATTATGGCGCGGCGGCTATCGTCATGGCGTTCGACGAACAGGGCCAGGCCGATACCGAGGAGCGCAAATTCACCATCTGCCAGCGGGCCTATCGTATCCTGACCGAACAGATCGGCTTCCCGCCGCAAGACATCATCTTCGACCCGAATATCTTCGCGGTCGCGACCGGCATCGCCGAGCACAATAACTATGCGGTCGATTTCATCGAAGCCACGCGCCGGATCAAGGCGAAACTGCCGCATGCATTGATCTCGGGTGGCGTATCCAACGTGTCCTTTTCGTTCCGGGGCAACAACCCGGTGCGCGAAGCGATTCACTCGGTATTCCTTTATCACGCCATTCAGACTGGCATGAGTATGGGTATCGTCAACGCCGGGCAATTGGCAATTTACGAGGAAATTCCCGCCGAACTGCGGGAGCGGGTCGAGGACGTGATTCTCAACCGTCGTCTGGACGCGACGGAGCGGCTGTTGGAAATCGCCCCACAATATCAGGGGGGCGAGACCGCCGCCGCGTCGGAGAAAGAGCAGGAATGGCGTTCCTGGCCAGTCGCCAAACGGCTGGAACATGCCTTGGTTAAGGGCATCGACGAATTCGTCGAAATCGATGCCGAGGAAGCCCGCCAACAGGCCGAACGGCCGCTGTACGTCATCGAAGGCCCCTTGATGGACGGGATGAACGTGGTCGGCGATCTGTTCGGCGCCGGCAAGATGTTCCTGCCTCAAGTGGTCAAATCGGCGCGGGTGATGAAAAAGGCGGTCGCCTACCTGATTCCGTTCATCGAGGCGGAACAGGCCGAGGGCGCGCGGCGCAGCAACGGCCGTATCGTGCTCGCCACCGTTAAGGGCGACGTGCACGACATCGGCAAGAACATCGTCGGGGTGGTGCTTCAGTGCAATAACTTCGAGGTGGTCGATCTCGGTGTCATGGTACCGGCCCAGAAAATTCTCGACGCCGCCCGCGAACACCAAGCCGACATGATCGGCTTGTCTGGATTGATCACCCCCTCGCTGGACGAGATGGTCAACGTTGCCAAGGAAATGCACCGGCAGGGTTTTGCCGTGCCGCTGCTGATCGGCGGCGCCACCACGTCGGCCATGCACACGGCGGTGAAAATCGACCCGCAATACCCCGGCCCAGTGGTTTACGTCAAGGACGCCTCACGGGCGGTCGGCGTGGCCCAGAATCTGGTCGGCACAGACTCCAAGGCGTATGTCGTCCAGACCCAGGCCGACCACGCCCGGAAGCGCGATCAGCACGCCAACCGCCAACAACGGGAGCCCTTGCTACCGCTTGCTCAAACTCGCATTAATCGCTCCCCAACTGACTGGGCTCATTACACTCCTCCCAAGCCTAATTTTCTTGGTATCCGCGCCTTCGACAATTATCCGTTGGAGGAACTGGTTGAACGGATCGATTGGACACCGTTCTTCCACGCCTGGGAATTACGCGGGCGCTATCCGGCCATCTTCGACGCGCCCGAACAGGGCGAGCAGGCCCGGCATCTGTTCGCCGACGCCCAGACTCTGCTCGACCAGATCATCACCGAACGCTGGCTGACGGCGCGGGGAGTCATTGGATTCTTCCCGGCCAACCGGGTCGGCGAGGACGATATCGCGCTGTACACCAACGAAACCCGCGACCGAATCGCGACGACGCTGCACCACTTGCGCCAGCAGAGCCCGAAACCAGACGGCAAGCCGCATCGTTGCCTGGCCGACTGGATCGCGCCACGCGCATCGGGCGTAGCCGATTATTTGGGCGCATTCGCCATCACCACCGGGATCGGCATCGACGAACGCATCATGACCTTCGAGCGTGCGCACGATGACTATCGCGCCATTCTGTTGAAAGCCTTGGCCGACCGCTTGGCGGAAGCTTTCGCCGAGCGCCTGCACGAACGGGTGCGCAAGGAGTTCTGGGGCTACGCAGCGGACGAGACCCTTAGCAACGACGATTTGATCGCCGAGGATTATCGCGGCATCCGTCCCGCGCCCGGCTATCCGGCCTGTCCCGATCACACCGAGAAAGGTTTGCTTTGGCAATTGCTGGATGTGGACCGCAACGCCGGGCTTCATCTGACCGAGAGTTTTGCGATGACGCCGACGGCGGCAGTGAGCGGCTGGTATTTCAGCCACCCCGAGGCGCGCTATTTCGGCATCGGTCGGCTGGATCGGGACCAGGTAGCGGATTACGCTCAGCGCAAGGGCTGGACGATAGCGGAGGCAGAAAAGTGGCTAGCGCCGAACCTGGGGTATGAACCGGACGAGTAAACCGAGCAGCCGGCTTCGAGGATTTCAGCCGGCGAATAACCCTTCGAGGCTCGCCCACCTCGCCGCTGGATCGGCACTAATGCCAGCGATCTTGTGTTCCAGATCGGCCCACATGGCGTCGTTGACCAGCTCGTAGCTGTGGCCCCAGAAGAAAAATACGCCATTGCCGGCTTTGGCGCGCTCGTACAAGGTCCAGAATGCCGGATCGGCAAACCAGCAACTGACGCCGAACTCGAACGGATCAACCGGCGGAAATACCGAATCGCAGTATTGCACGGTGCGGGCGTAGACATGACCGGCGGTGCGCACGACTTCTTTCACCGCCGAATTAAAACTGCCGAACGGGTAGCAAAAACCCAAAACCGGCTGCTGAAACCAATCTTGCAAAATACGCCGGCTCTCTCCTACTTGACATTCCAGTTCCATCGGAGATAAATCGGGTAGATTGGGATGGGTCAGGGAATGGTTGGCGATCTCGAATCCAGCATAGATGGCAGCCATTTCGCTTTGTCCCAATCGCCAGATTTCTTTATCGCCAGATTTCCAGCTGAATGATCGCTGCGACTGATGGAGACCAGGATTCAGATTGAATGTCGCGGTCGCACCGTAATGGCGCAATAACCCCGTTAACCGTAAGTCATCGACCACTCCGTCATCCCAGCTTTGAACGACTTTCATTCACTCCCACCAGGATTTGATCCATTGGAGAGAGAGATTGTGATCCAAATCGACAGGACTGACATATCCTTGCCTACCATTCTCCGTTGCGCACTCGCCGCACCAACACTGTCAACTCATCGTCGGGCACGTCGCTCAAACCGCGAATGATCTCCGCGAACAGAATCGGTCGCTTCATCACGATCTCACGAATATCGCTGGATACTTTTCCAGCCAAGGCCAACAATAAATCCGCATCCTCGCCCAAATCGGCCGCCAACCGTCTAATAGTTTCTTCAGAAGGGGGAGATACATCACCTCGCTCGATCTTACTGAGATAGGCAGGCTCCACTCCAATCCGTTGAGCTGTCTGCCGAACTGAATAGCGACGATTTACTTCGCGGCGCTGCTCACGCAGTTTCCGCACGTATTCTCCGAAATCCATTATTGTCTCGCCTCTGTATTATCAGAAATACAAAAACATCAAATTCGTATATAAAAAAATAACATAAAATATCGAAACCGATTTTATCTGATAGAGCTCTTTACTCCTCAATTGCTAGGCATTGTTATGATTTTTTAACCCATGTAACCATTATACTATACTACATCAACAATATCTCTGCAAGATAGGCATAAGAAGTTTACAATCATTTGTTTGGAAACCATTTGCAACAGTAACCAACACAAAGCATTTATTTACAAATCAGATTCTTATCACTGCATAATACGATGCGCAACGCTTTTCGCCAAACCATTGTTTATATACCCAACACAGTCTTTTTAAATCAAAAAGTTACATAATTTACATATCGCGCATCACTGGTCTTTTTAAGAGCAATTTTATTTTCTTGTAAAATTCATGGGCAAAACGAATTGCCTGATAGCAAGATAGTCTTCATCATAGACCTTGATTATTTAATATCATGTATAACATAGTACTCATTATTTAATGATTTTAAGAAAAATTTAAATTAGCTTACAGAATATAAATCAGCTACGTTTATCTATCCAGAACAATCTCTAATATGTCACACGATAACCTTGTCAACGCAAGTTCTGCTGACTAACCAGTCAAGCTTGAAATCATGAATCTCTCTTCACCCCAGCAGCAATTGCCAGGGCACGTTTCCTAACTTATAAGCGGTAATATTTTGTGACACTATTTGCCGTCCACTCTGGATGCCAGTGGCGGTTACCCTCCTCCCACGCGCACCATAAACGCAACGGATAAAACACTCTATAAATTATATTGGGATCAATGGAGGCCAATCAGAATCACCATGACATGCAGGAAACCCTGACCGGCCCCAGTCCAAGCGCTACTCCGCCTCTCTTAAACAAAACGGATTCATTCCGATCTACGCCGCAAGTCCAATGTACACGGGAAGTTAGGGTTTGTCTCCGAAACTGGCGGCATCATAGTTCCCGGCGTATGGCCATACGGCCAGAACCGGGCGAAACGCCTTGCTTCAGCTTCGTTGGCATTGACCGGGAACGTATCGGGATTGCGCCCGCCGGGGTGCTCGACATGATAAGTACAGCCGCCGATGGAGCGCTGGTTCCAGGTATCCACGATGTCAAACACCAGCGGGGTGTGGACCGGAATGGTCGGATGTAGCGCCGATGGGGGCTGCCAAGCGCGATACCGAACACCGGCCACGAATTCGCCGGGGATTTCGGTCGGTCGCAGCGGTACTCGCCGACCGTTGCAGGCCACCACATGCCGTTCGCCGGTCATGCCCCGCACTTTGACTTGCAGCCGCTCCACCGAAGAATCCACGTAGCGGGCAGTGCCGCCCAGGGCTTGCTCCTCGCCCAAAACATGCCACGGCTCCAGCGCCTGCCGCAATTCCAACTCGATGTCGCGCTGGACGATAGACCCGTAGTGTGGAAAACGAAACTCGAAGAACGGCAGGAACCAGTCGTTCTCGAACGGGAACTCGGATCGATTCAGTTCGGTCGTGACATCCTTGAAATCCTCCCAAACATAATGCGGCAACATGAAACGGTCGTGGATCTGAGTCCCCCAGCGCACCAGCTCCCGATTCGGGTAAGGTTGTTCCCAGAACCGTGCCACCAAGCCCCGCAGGAGTAGCATCTGCATCAGGCTCATACGAGCGTGCGGTGGCATTTCGAAGGCGCGCATTTCTACCAATCCCAGCCGCCCCGTGGCACTGTCCGGCGAATACAGCTTATCGATGCAGAATTCGGCACGGTGCGTGTTGCCGGTCAAATCCACCAGCAGATTGCGCAGCAACCGGTCCACCAGCCACGGCTGCGGCGCCTCGCCAGCCGGCATTTCGCGAAACGCAATCTCCAGCTCGTACAAGCTATCGTTGCGGGCTTCGTCCACGCGCGGCGCCTGGCTGGTCGGACCGATGAACAAGCCGGAGAATAGATAGGACAGGCTAGGATGATGCTGCCAATACGTGATCAGGCTGCGCAATAACTCGGGCCGACGCAAAAACGGACTATCGATGGGCGTCGCACCACCCAAGGTGACGTGGTTACCGCCGCCGGTGCCGGTATGCCGGCCATCCAGCATGAATTTTTCGGTACCCAATCGTGATTGCCGCGCTTCTTCGTACAACACTTGGGTGTTGTGCTTTAGCTCCTCCCAATTATGGGCAGGATGGATGTTGACCTCGATCACGCCAGGATCGGGGGTAATCGCCAGCTTGCGTAAGCGCCAATCCGGCGGTGGGGCGTAACCCTCCACCAAGACTGGCATCTCCAGTTCGGCGGCAGTCTGCTCGATGCAAGCCAACAGATCCAAATAGTGCTCGGACTGCTCCAGCGGCGGCATAAACACGTACAGATGACCGTCGCGCGGTTCGACGCACAGCGCGGTATGGATCACCGCGCTATCGTCCATGGCCGGTTGCTCTTGAAAACCATCGCGCGATGCGATGCCACTTCCCCGCAGAAACTCGCTGTAGCGGCGCATGACTTCGCCGTGTGTGTCGCCGAGTCCAGCGCGGAACTCGAACAGCGACTGCGGATGCGGGATTTCCCGGTCGGTTTCCCCGACCCACGGCAGCGCGGCTAACGGCAACCGATAACCCATCGGCGAATCGCCTGGAATCAGATAGAGATGCTCGCGGCGCAGCGCCCACGGTCCGCTGAGCCAGCCCCCGCTATCGGCAGCGTAATTCCAGCGCAGCGGCAACGCATAGCCGGTCAACCGATTCAAGCCCCGCTCCAGCAACAGCGCCAGTCGTCGGCGTTCTTCGTCGTCCTTGAGGTCGTATTTCAGCGGATCCACATTGACCGGCAGAGTGCGCTCCTTCCACAAGTAGTAGTAAACGTCCTCGTAGCCCGGTACGAGACGGTCGGCGTTCACGCCGAGCCGCTTGGTCAACTCCGTCGCAAACGCTTGCGCTTGCTCCGGACCAAAACCTTGCGGTTTTTCGTCGTCGGCAATCCAGCGCGGATCGTGCCACAGCGGCAGACCGTCGCTGCGCCAGTAGCAGGCCAGCGCCCAACGCGGCAGCGATTCACCCGGATACCACTTGCCCTGGCTGTAATGCAGAAAGCCGTTCGGCGCAAAGTGACCGCGCAGCCGCTTGAGCAACTGGCCGGCCAACTTGCGCTTGGTGGGACCGATAGCCGCAACCGTCCATTCCGCGCCGTCCATATCGTCGATCGACACGAAAGTAGGTTCGCCACCCATGGTCAGTCGCACATCGCCCGCGGCCAATCGAGCATCCACGTCACAACCGAGCTGCTCGATCCGTGCCCATTGCTCTTCGCTATAGGGTTTGGTAACGCGTGGGTCCTCGTGAATGCGGGTAACCTTCATCGCAAAATCGAAGGTCGTTTCGCATACGTCGGTATAACCCGTGACCGGTGCGGCGCTGGGTGGCGTTGGGGTGCAGGCCAGCGGAATATGGCCTTCGCCGGCAAACAAGCCCGAGGTCGGATCCAGACCCAGCCAGCCTGCACCCGGCACGAACACCTCGGCCCAAGCATGCAAATCAGTGAAATCGGCTTCGGGACCAGATGGACCATCCAGCGCTTTTACATCAGCGGTCAACTGGACCAGATAGCCGGACACGAAGCGTGCCGCCAGCCCTAAATGCCGCAGGATCTGTACCAGCAACCAAGCCGAGTCACGGCAGGAACCACTACGCTTCCCCAGGGTTTCCTCGCAGGCTTGCACTCCTGGTTCCATGCGGATGAGGTAGAAAATATCCTGATTCAAGCGCTGGTTAAGATCGACTAGGAAATCGACGATTGGCACCGGCTCGCGATTCGCGCTGGCCAGCCATTCTCGCAAGAGCGGGCCGCTTTCCTGAATCTCCAGGTAAGGAGCCAGTTCTTGACGCAGGGTCGGCTCATAATCGAATCCATATTTTCCGGCGTAATCCTCGACGAAAAAATCGAAGGGATTGATGACCGTCATTTCGGCCACCAAATCAACGGTGATCGCGAGCTCCCGGATTTTTTCCGGAAACACTAAGCGAGCTTGGAAGTTGCCGAAGGGGTCTTGCAACCAATTGATGAAATGCTTGGCCGGCTCGATCTTGAGCGAATAAGCACGAATGGGCGTGCGAGCGTGCGGGGCGGGACGCAACCGGATTACGTGAGGTGACACACCGACCGGCCGGTCGAAATGATAGGAGGTTTGATGGTGAAGTGCGACGCGTATGGCCATGGCAGTCCTTCAAGTCGGCTACGATTGGGCGCGCATTATGCCCGCTTATAGGGGCTTGGCAAATGCAAACCTCGTTCCGGATGACCAAACGATGCTTTTCTCCAGAAATTCGCATTCGCCGTCGCACTCAATCCGTGCGTAATTTCCACTTATCGCACTGCCTTAGTGCGTTTGGTTTTATCCTGCCACTGGTGAACCTCGACTAAAACTTCGCTGCCTTTTCACCGACCGCAAACGAAAATAAACTCGCACTTTATAACTGTTGGATGAATTCATGATTTCCATCCGGTTACCACCTGTGCCGGCCCATATCGGCTGAAGCCAACAACACTTAATTGGCTTGGATTTTGCTAAACCCGCATCACGTCCAACGAACCATGCCAATCCAAGGACAATTGACGATGACAATCGAATGGCAACATTACGCCGCAACGGGTTCCTACGACGAACTCGTCGACGGTGCGGCGGAGCCTCGTCCAGCAGCTCGGGCACTTTGCGCATATCTGGCCTCCCTGAGCGACGAGGAGCTGCGCGAGCGCAAGACCGCTGCCGAACTCGCCATTCTGGTGATGGGCATCACTTTCACCGTCTACACCGAGGGCGGTAGCATCGACCGTGCCTGGCCGTTCGACATCGTGCCGCGCATCATTCCCAAGCATGAATGGGATCGGACCGAAGCCGGTTTAAAACAGCGGGTTCAGGCGCTTAACCTCTTCATCGATGATCTCTACCACGAGCAGAAGATCATCAAGGACGGTATCTTCCCTGCCGAAGTGCTGGCCCAGTCAGTCAATTTTCGACCGCAATGCGTGGGTGTCAGTCCTCAGCATGGCATTTGGGCGCATATTTGTGGCAGCGATCTGGTGCGGGACAAGGACGGCACGATCTACGTGTTGGAGGATAACCTGCGCGTTCCATCCGGCGTGTCCTACATGCTGGAGAATCGCGTGGTCACCAAGCGGGTCTTTCCGGAACTGTTCGAACACCAGCGCATCCAGCCAGTGGACGACTACACCTTGCGGCTGTACGACATGCTGGCCTCGCTTTCGCCCCGACCCGGCGACCACCCGACCGTGGTAGTGCTTACGCCCGGCATCTACAACTCCGCCTACTTCGAGCATTCCTATCTCGCCCAGCAGATGGGCGTGGAGCTGGTCGAGGGTAGCGATTTGGAAGTCGGCGATGACGATTGCGTCTACATGCGCACTATCGAAGGTTTGGAACGAGTCGATGTCATCTACCGGCGCATCGACGACCTATTCATGGACCCTGAAGTGTTCCGGCCCGATTCGACGCTGGGTGTGCCGGGTTTGATGCGAGCTTGGCGCAGCGGCAACGTGGCGCTGGCGAACGCGCCGGGCGCGGGCGTGGCCGACGACAAAGTCGTGTACGCCTTCGTCCCTCAGATCATCAAGTACTACCTTGACCAAGACCCGCTCATTCCCAACGTACCGTCCTACTTGTGCATGCGGGAAAAGGACCGTAACCACACCTTGGCCCACCTCGATGAGTTGGTAGTCAAGCCGGCCAACGAATCCGGCGGTTATGGGATGCTGGTTGGGCCGCATGCCACTCCAGCTGAACGCAAACGTTTCGTCGATCTGATCCAGAAAGATCCACGCAACTACATCGCCCAGCCGACGCTGGCCCTGTCCACCTCTCCGACGTTATGCGACGACCAGATGGAGCCGCGCCACGTCGATTTGCGGCCGTTCATCCTGTCCGGTCCCACGACCTACGTCACCACCGGCGGTCTGACCCGGGTGGCGCTCAGAAAAGGCTCGCTGGTCGTGAACTCCTCCCAGGGGGGTGGCAGCAAGGATACCTGGATCGTCGATACCGAGGGCCTCTAATCATGCTGTCACGCGTCGCCCAAAACATCTATTGGATGGCCCGCTATATTGAGCGGGCTGAAGATACTGCGCGCATCATCAACGTCAACACCAACCTGCTGCTAGATCTACCGCGCAACATGACGTTCGGCTGGCTACCGCTGATTTTCATCGTCGGCGCGGAAAAACAGTTTTTCGAAAAGGATCCGAACCGGCTCGCCGACGAGAGCACCGTCGTCAAGTTTTTGATCAGCGACAGCGATAACCCCGGATCGATCATCTCCAGCTTGGCGAGTGCCCGCGAAAACTTGCGCACCACGCGCGACACGGTACCGCAAGAAGCCTGGGAACAGATCAACGGCTTGTATATCTTCGCCCGCGACCATGTACCGACCCGGCGCGGTCGGTTCGAGTTCCTGCGCCGCGTCATCCACGGCGCGCAGCAGATCAATGGCATGTTAGCGGGTTCGATGAGCCGTACCGCCGCCTACGATTTCGTGTGGCTGGGCCGTTTCCTGGAACGCGCCGACATGACCACCCGGATTTTGGACGTGCGCTCAGCCAACCTGCTGCCTCGCGCCGGCCAATCGGCGACGCTCAAGCTAGCGCAAGAACAGGATCGAATCGATAGCAGCCAGACCCAAGCCACCACGGTCGACCGAAAAGAACAAAATCCATTCGAAAGTATTCAATGGATGAGCGTGTTGAAATCGCTCAGCGCTTACCAGATGTACCGCCAGCAGATACGGCTGCGAGTAGGAGGTCCAGATGTACTGAGGTTCCTGTTACAGGATGAATCCTTCCCGCGAGCTGTATCGTTCTGCTTGAAGCAACTGGAAATTTACCTACAGGAGCTGCCCAAAAATGCAACACCGCTCGCCGGCATTGCGGCCCTTAAGCAGCGGCTGGGCGCGGCCACGGTGCCGGACCTTGCTCATGAACACGAGGCACTTCACGAATTCATCGATAACCTGCAAATCGGCTTCGGGGAACTTCACGAACGGATCGCCGCCGCTTATTTCGCCCACTAACTCTTCCCGCTTCAAGTCGGTTTCGGCCGACTCTCCGCATCCGCTTCGCCGGCCCTAGCGCCGGCGTTTTTTATTGGCTTCACACGTTGCGGCCTGAACATCCTTAGCTCGACAATACGCGCAAACTCGCCAAAGCGCTTCCAAAGCGCGCTAAGGAGCCTCCCGTGACTTACCAACACCACAACCTGGACGGCAGTCTGCTGGACTTGCCGGTCGGCAAAGTCGTTTGCATCGGCCGCAACTATCTGGAACACATCCGCGAACTGAACAACGTCACGCCAGAAACGCCTATTCTGTTCATGAAACCGTCCACATCACTCGTTGCCTTGGACGAACCGATCCATCTTCCGGTTGGCCGAGGCGAATGTCACCACGAGGTGGAACTAGCGGTGCTGGTCGGGCGGGAACTGCGGAATGCCGATGCTAAAACTGCCCGCCGGGCTGTGGCCGGCTACGGCATCGCCCTGGACCTGACCTTGCGCGACTTGCAGAACGAACTGAAGAAGAAAGGCCATCCCTGGGAAACCGCCAAGGCGTTCGATGGTTCCTGTCCTCTCTCCCCCTTTCTAGCACCCGAAGCACTGCCCGATCCCCAAGCAACCGATTTAGCACTGCAAGTCAATGGCCAACTTCGCCAGCGAGGCAACACTCAGCAGATGATGGTCAGCCTCTTTGAACTGATGGCCTATATCTCCACTCACTTCACTTTGCAACCCGGCGACGTGGTGTTGACCGGCACGCCGGCCGGCGTCGGGCCGTTGCAATCCGGCGACAAACTCATGCTCTCTCTCGCTGGACACGACTTTGCCGCTAGAGTAGCTTGAACGTGTTGTCGCGAGACTGCCACCCCAGTTCTTTCCTGCCCAGATAGGAAATCCCGTATTGCTTCGAACCGCAATGCCATGAACATTCTGATCGTCTACGCCCACCCGAACCCGCGCAGCTTCAACCGGGCCATTCTCGAAGTGGTAGACGCCACCTTGCGAGAGTGCGGCCACGCTACCCGCGTCCACGATCTGTACGAGATGCAATGCCGCGCGGTACTGGACGGCGAGGATCTGCTGCGTAACTGGCGCGGAGATTTGCCGGCGGACACGCGCCGCGAACAGGATGCCGTTTGCTGGGCACGGGGGCTAGTGTTTATCTACCCGATCTGGTGGTTTGGCCCACCGGCGATCTTGAAGGGGTGGATCGATCGGGTATTCACTCGCAAATTCGCTTTCGACTTTGATGCCAACGGAATGAAGGGTCTACTCACCCATGAAAAAGCATTGATTCTCAATACCCTGGGTGGCGATGAAGCAAGCTACCGGCAAAACCGCTGGCACGAATTGCTGATCCGACCCATGGCCGAAGGCATCCTGGGCACCTGCGGGATCAGCAATGTCCTGCACCGGGCATTCTATCGAGTGCCAACCGTCACCCAAACCGAGCGACAAATCATGCTGGAAGAAGCTCGCGCCTTGGCAACCGCGTTCTGAACATCCGTCATTTCACCCTTCCAATAACCATGCTCGGCTTGGCATAATGATACTGACGAAGTTTCTCCGACTGGACGCCCCATCGGAACCCTTTCACACCATCGCCGCTTGCTCGGGCAAGGGAGCACAACAACAATGCGCGTCCTGCTAACCACCAACGAATATCCCCCCTATGTCTATGGCGGCGCGGGTGTTCACGTCGAATATCTGTCACGCGAATTGGCCAAGCTGACTCCGGTCGAGGTGCGCAGTTTTCATGATCAAACCATCGACGAAGGACAATTGCGTGTACGCGGCATTAAGATGGACACTACCCATTTTGCCGGCTGCCCGCAATCTTTCGTGTCGCCTCTCAAGGCGTTGAGTACCTGTCTATCCTTCGTCGGTCAGGGGATTAGCGATCTAGATGGCAATGCGGAGATCATCCACTGCCACACTTGGTATGCCCATTTCAGCGGTATTCTGGCCAAGATTCTTTACAACATCCCGATGGTGATCACCGTCCACTCGCTGGAGCCGCTACGGCCCTGGAAGCGCGACCAACTCGGCCACGGCTACGATCTATCCCGCTGGATCGAGAAGACCGCCCTGGAAACCGCCGACACCATTATCGCCGTCTCGCGCAGTACTCGCGACGACATCCTGCGCCTATTCGACGTGGAACCCACGCGAGTCGTGGTGATCCCGAACGGCATCGACACCGAGGAATACCGGCCGATCGACGATCCCGACACTATTACCCAACTCGGCATCGATCCCAAACGTCCTTACGTGTTATTCGTCGGCCGGATGACTCGGCAGAAAGGCTTGTATTATCTGCTCCAAGCCATTCCACACCTGGATCCCAAGCTACAGATAGTGCTGTGCGCCGGCGATGCCGATACCTTGGCCATGCAGCGCGAACTGGAAGAGATCGTGCGCGAGCTACAAAGCCATCGCGAAGGCATTGTCTGGATTCCGAAGATGGTGTCGCGTCAAACCACCATTACCCTCTATTCGCACGCGACCATTTTCTGTTGCCCTTCGATTTATGAACCGTTTGGCATCATCAATCTCGAAGCGATGGCCTGTGGCACCCCCGTGGTGGGGAGCGCGGTCGGCGGCATCAACGAAGTCGTGGTGGATGGCGAAACCGGCATATTGGTGGACCCACATTTATCGCCGGAACCCCCGCACGACCCAATCTCCCCCGCGAAATTCGAACACGGCTTGGCCGATGCGATCAATCGGCTGGCCAACGACTCGGAACTTTGCCAACGAATGGCCCAAGCTGGGCGCGAACGGGTGGAGCGCCACTACAGTTGGCGTAGCATCGCTCAGCAGACTTACGATCTTTATCGCCGGTTGCAGTCGCAACGAAGCTGATGGTACCGAAATTTTAGCGGCTTTATCAGGGGGCCCTTCGGGGCCCCTTTTCGCGATTGCAACTCTATCATGCTTGTAAGACTTCCCGATTTGAACACATCAATGAGACATGATGAGCATCATATCATATACATAAAATAACCAAATAAGCGCGTAACGTAATATTTTTTGTATTTTCTTTTAAAAAGGAGGAGTAAACAATGGTCTCTCCGATTCCTGTCGTTGAAAGTTCGCTCACGACCCCTCGCGTCAGAACCATCCAGATCGATCAACCTTGGGAATGGCTCGGCGCGGGCTGGAAGGATTTATGGCGTGCTCCAGCGGTCAGCATCCCCTATGGCTTGCTTTTTGTAGTGATGGGATATGGGCTGGTCTATTTGGTCGTTAGCCGGTTCCAGTACGCTCTGGCGCTGACGACGGGTTTTCTGCTGGCTGGTCCGTTCTTGTCGATGGGCTTATACGACATCAGCCGCCGCTTGGAAGCTGGAAAGGTGCCGACTCTGGGTCTTGCCTTGACGGCCTGGCGACATAACATCCTGCCGATTCTACTATTTGGGTTGCTGATTGGCTTACTGATGATCGTCTGGGTGCGCCTGTCCGCTCTGATGTTCGGCGTTATTATCGGCGGCCATAGCACGTTGGTCGAAACATCGACGACTGCACTGTTCTTTTCCGGCAGCGGTTTAATTTTTCTGTTGGTTTTCACTTTGATAGGCGCCGTGATCTCGGGAGTGGTATTTGCGATCAGCGTTGTTTCCATCCCCATGATGTTGGACCGTAAGATCGATTTCATCACAGCGGTATTAACCAGCCTCACCGCCGTTCGCGTCAACCCGGTTCCAATGGCCCTGTGGGCAGGATTGATCACGATTTTTACCGGGATTGGCCTGCTCACGTTTTATTTGGGCTTGGCTATCGCCTTGCCGCTGATCGGTCACGCCTCTTGGCATGCTTATCGGGATTTAGTTGAAGACGGCGACATTGCGGAACAACCGTATTGATCGACTCAGCACGCTGACGAAACCACCGACAGATCGTCGGCGGTTTCGTCATGGATCTTTCAATCGCCCGGCCAGTCTCCGCAGGCGCTTCAGATAGACTCGCTCATCCGGTTCCACACCAGCACGCTGCGCCTCCCATAAGGTCTCGCCCAGACACTCCATCATCAGGTGCTCGGCGGCATGGGACTCCCCCATCCCTTGGCGGATTCGTCGATACAGGTCGCGAATGCCACCTGGACGATCGCTGACCAGTTGTTCCTGAAGGGCAATGTGCATGCCCATGTGCAGATAGGGGTTGGTTTGCCCAAGTTCGGGCGTGTATTCGCGGCTTAGGGCAACCTCGGGATCGGCCAGCATCGACTGATACTCGGGATGCTCGCGGATCACGCCCGAGATCATTTCCTCCAACGGCTCTAGCGGTTGGCCGGCGCACGCTTTTCCCCAAACCGTACCGTAGTAACGGCGCAAGCTGTCCCGATCATTGCCAAACATCAAGGCACCTCGTTCGTCCGCAGATACTCACAATAATCGCAGATCGGGCAATCCGAGCAACGCGGGTTACGAGCAGTACAGACATAGCGGCCGTGTAGAATCAACCAGTGGTGGGCATCTTGCTTGAATTCATCCGGCGTAACCGCTAGCAATCCTTCCTCGACCTCGCGCACGGTCTTGCCCGGTGCCAATCCGGTTCGATTAGCGACCCGGAATATATGAGTGTCAACCGCAATGGTCGGTTCGCCAAAAGCGGTATTAAGAATCACACCGGCGGTTTTACGACCGACGCCGGGCAAGGCTTCTAGTGCTGTCCGACTGCGCGGTACCTCGCCGCCGTGCCGTTCCAGGAGCAAGGCGCAGGTACTGAGAATGTTGGCAGCCTTGACATTGTAGAGGCCGATGGTCTTGATATAGTCCTTCAAGCGGGTTTCCCCCAGCTCCAACATAGCCTGCGGTGTGTTGGCGACCGGGAACAACCGATCGGTGGCTTCGTTGACTTTTTTATCGGTTGATTGCGCCGACAGAATGACCGCGACCAGCAGCTCGAATGGGCTGAGATGGCGCAATTCGGTTGTCGGCCTTGGTCGAGCGGCGCGCAGGCGGGAAAAAAGGCTGTGAATTTTCGCTGAATCCATAGATAACGCGAGCGTGGCGTGAAATGTTCGACAGTTTACCGATAACCCTGTGGCCACGTTTGGTGATTTTAATCTGCGACCGTCCGAGATTTGCCGCAGGGTTCACAGCAGCGTCGATCAATGCAGGTTTGCCTACAGAGATCGGGGTCGCCATAAGCTAGAATTTCCGATGTGAAGATTTAGGCGTCAAGCAGCCGTTTGCCTGTTAGCGAGCCGCATGACCGAATAAACCACCAATAATCAAAGACGGGAGGATTAGACCCATGGAACAAAGTTTAGAACATGAAATTCGCCATCTCGCTTACGACATGTGGCGATCGGCCGAAATCGGGTTTGGTCAAGCGCTCGATTTCTGGGTCATGGCAGAGCAGATGGTAATCGAACTGACAGCGGATTCAGTCCGTCGGGCGAATACTGCCACCACCTTGGCCTTCGAAAACATTGCAGCTTGGCCTTCCGCCCTGCGTGCCCTCTATCTCTACCGCATCCGCGAGCTGGCCCGTAGCATGTGGTCGGCCAGCAGCGAGCAGCACGACCGTTCGCTAGATTATTGGCTAGCCGCCGAAAAGCATCTACGTCTGCTGACTGAGTCGGTGGCGCGCACCACTGGTGCCAGCCTCGGCCGGGAGGAAGTGTTTCTCGAAGTTTTCGAGACGTTTTCGCCAACGACTCATCTGGAACAAATTCGCAAGAGAGCCTATCTGCTTTGGGAGTCGGCTGGGCGTCAGTACAGCTCAACGCTCGACTTTTGGTTGGCTGCGGAGCAAAAAATCCTAGACTCGCTCACCACCAGCGAACCTGCGTCTCAACCCGTGGAGGCTACTCCCCAACCCCAACCGACACGCCCAAAACGCAGCCCAAAACAGCGGCAATCCGTGGAAAAATAACCAACCGGCCCTTTCGGCTGGAAGTCGAACGATCTATCAACCTTCCTTGCCCGAATAGCGTCACTAATATTTCAGCTTGGCCCTGCACGAACCCTTAGTATAGTGAACGGGTCGGTGCGGGCCGGGGTGAATTTTGGGTTACTGCTGCATGCAGGCAGCACCAAGAAGCAAGAATCCCCTCATGAAAGTTTAGCCAGCCCACATCATCAAGTACCTGCCTCCTGCAACACCACTACTGGCTTGGGTTCAAGTCGGCGCTTGGCACGAGCGTCGAGCACGTTTTTGAGAGCGATCAAGCACCCCAAACCGATGAATGCACCTGGCGGCAAAATCGCCAGTAGGAAACCGCGATAGTCGTCCACCAAATGCAAGGTCAGGTTCTTGCCAAATTCACCGAATAGCAGTTCCGCCTGGCCAAGCAGCGTCCCCTGTCCCAGAATTTCCCGCATCGCGCCCAGCAACACCAGCGCCAGCATAAACCCCAAACCGGTGGCGATGCCGTCCACCGCCGATTTGGCGACACCGTGCTTGAAGGCGAACGCCTCGGCGCGGCCGATCACGCAGCAGTTGGTGACGATCAAGGGGATAAAGATGCCCAGCACGGTATAAAGTCCCGGCAAAAAAGCGTGCATCGCCAGTTCCACGGCGGTCACCACGCTGGCGATCACCATGACGAACACTGGAATCCGTACCTCCGGCCGCACCAGATTGCGGATCAACGAAACCGCCACGTTCGATAGTAGCAACACCAGCAGGGTCGCCAAACCCAGCCCCAGCCCGTTGACGACCGAGTTCGAAGTCGCCAGCAATGGACACAGCCCCAACAAGGCCACGAAGCCAGTGTTTTGAGTCCACACGCCATTTTCGAGAATTTGTCGATAGCTGGTTTCGCTCATGAATGCCGCTCCTTCACGGTTGTCTCAAGGCGAACAATTGCTCGCGATGGGTCTGCGTGTATTCCAGAAACTTGCGGGTCGCCTTGATCACAGCGCGCGGCGTGATCGTCGCGCCGGTGAACTGATCGAACGCACCACCATCTTTCTTGACCTTCCAGCCGTCCGGCTGTGGATTGCCGAGCGACTTGCCGGCGAACGCCAAAATCCACGGTGACCGTTTCTCGTCGATACTATCGCCTAGCCCTGGCGTTTCTCGGTGCGCCAGCGCCCGCACTCCGGCCAATGTGCCGTCGGCGTAGACTCCGATCAATAATTGGATCGGCCCACTGTAGCCGTCCGGCGCGGTCGGCGTGGCAAACAGGGCTACCGGCTGGCCATTCTTGCGCGCCCGGTAAACCGCCACCGGCTGGTCGGTCCCCAGCCATTCCGGCGCAACGACCTCGATACGATCTTCGACCACTCGATTGTCGTAGCGATCCGCTGGAACCAACTGGTTCAGGCTGGCCTCCAATGCTGCCCGTTGCGCCTCGGCGATGATGTCCTGGGTACTGGTATAAGTCACGGCAACCAATCCGGTACCGACCACGGCAAAACCGATCAAAATTAGAGCGGCAACGCCCATGCTGCGCGCGATGGTTCTCATCCTCGCCGCGCTCCGAACACTCGTGGCTGGGTGTACAGGTCGATGGTCGGCGCGGCGATGTTCATCAGCAGCACCGCGAACGCCACGCCGTCGGGATAGCCGCCGAAACCACGAATGATATAAACCAGAACGCCGATCCCCGCTCCGTAAAACAGCCGCCCGCGCGGCGTGGTGCTGGCCGTGACTGGATCGGTGGCGATGAAAAACGCGCCGAAAATCGCCGCCCCGCCCCACAAATGAAACCACGGCGGCGCGTACCGCTGCGGGTCGATCAGATAGAAGACCGTCGAGATGACCGCCAACCCGCCCAGCATTCCGGCCGGGATGCGCCAATCGGCGGTTCGCGTGTAAACCAGCCACGATCCACCGGCCAGAAAGCCCAGGGTTGCCCATTCCCAACCGTGGCCAGCGACGATACCGAACACCGGGCTGTTGCGAATCTCGGTCACGGTTAACCCGAGCCCCAGCTTGGTGCGCAACATGTCCAGCGCCGTGGCGCCGGTCAGCGCGTCCGGGGCAAAGCGGGCCGGCAGCGTGTTCTGAAAAATCGCTTGCAGCGTCTCCAGCAAAGTCATGGAGTGCGGCTGGTCGAGACCGTACGGGATCAACCAAGTGCTCATCTCGCGCGGAAACGAGATCAGCAACACCACATAACCGATCATCGCCGGATTGAACGGGTTATAACCCAGCCCGCCGTACAGGTGCTTGGCCACGACGATAGCCGACAACACGCCAATCGTGGTCAGCCACCACGGCGCCAACGGCGGCAATGCCACCGCCAATAACCCAGCAGTGACGACCGCGCTGTAGTCTCCCAGATGCAATGCCAACGGTTTGCCTCGCACCGTCAGCATCGCCGCCTCGGCAACTAATGCAACACTGGTCGCGATAGCGAGGTTGATCAACACCCCCCAGCCGAAAAACCAGCACAGAGCGGTGACACCGGGCACCATCGTGTACAGCACCCGGCGCATCACTTGGCCAACGCTGGTTGTCTCCAGGACGTGAGGAGACGTCACCGTTCTAAAGCGCATGGGCGTTTAATCGGTTTGCTGATCGATTTCGACAGCGGTCACCAGCGTCGGCGCCGGAGCCGGAGCCGGAGCCGGAGCCGGAGCCGCCTTGGTACGGGCCACGGCAGTTTCGATACTTGGTTGCTCGGCAACCGGCTCGGTGCGCGGCGGTGCTTTCTGCCTCAACTTGGCTTCCCGCTCTTGCTTCTCGCGCTCCAGTCGCTCCTGGCGGGCCTGATGCCGTTGCCGAGCGAGTTCGGCTTTCTGTTTTTCCTTTTCCTGCGCCCAGATTTCGTTTTTGGCGTAACGGTAGTACTGTACCAGTGGGATGTGGCTGGGACACACGTAGCTGCAACAGCCACACTCGATGCAACTGAACAAGTGGTAATCCTGGGCTTTGTCGAACTCCTTGGCGCGGGCGTGCCAATACAACTGTTGCGGCAGCAGATCGGCCGGGCAGACCTCTACGCAGGCCCCGCAGCGGATACAGGGCATCACGGGCTGCTCCGGCGCCAGTTCCGCCACACCGGCGGCGAGAATGCAATTGGTCGCCTTGGTAACCGGCACCTCGTCGCTATGTAGGGCGAAGCCCATCATCGGTCCACCCATGATCAACCGCTCAACGCCGTCCCGATAGCCACCGCACTGGGCGACCAACTCGGCGAACGGCGTACCCAACAGCGCCTCAAGGTTACGCGGCTGATTGACATGACCGGTGAGGGTAACGATTCGGGAAATCACGGGTTCGCCATACTCAACAGCACGGTGAACTGTGTAGGCGGTAGCGACGTTGAAGCATTGCACACCGACATCGATCGGCAAACCATCGACCGGTGTTTCCTTGCCGGTCAGCAACCGGACCAGTTGCTTGACACTGCCGCTGGGATACCGGGTCGGCACCGCCCGCACCGCGTAGCCTGTCCCAGCACAGGCGGCGGTCATGGCGGCGATGGCTTCCGGCTTATCATCCTCGACACCGATCAGCACCTCGCGCGGTTCCAGCAAATGCGCCATGACGTGCAAGCCGGCGACGATTTCCGCCGCGCGCTCACGCATGAGCCGATCGTCGCAGGTAATCCACGGCTCGCACTCGGCGCCGTTCAGAATCAGCGTTTCCAGATGCTCGCAATGGCCGCTCAGATTCAGCTTGACCGCGCTGGGGAACGCCGCGCCGCCCAAGCCGACCACGCCTGCGTTGCGCAGCAGGTTGCGCAATTCGCTCGGATGCAGCCGACGGTAATCCACCGGTTCCCGTTCGATCCAACGCTCCTCACCGTCGCTGTCGATGGTCACGCACCAATCCGGTAGACCGGAGGGATGCGGCACTGGCCGCTGATCCACCGCCGTCACTACCCCAGAGGTCGGCGCGTGAATGGCAGCGCTGATGTAACCATCCGGCTGACCGATCATCTGCCCCTTCAGTACCCGGTCGCCGGCTTGCACAAGCGGTTTAGCGATAGCGCCGATGTGCTGGCGGAGCGGCACCGTCAACCGTCGCGGCAGGACACTCGTTCGAATCGCCTCCTGGTTGGATTCCGCCTTGTGGCGAACGGTTTTCAATCCACCGTGGAACGAAAACAGTCCGCTCATGTGACGCTCGCTTCAGCGGGCGACTGAGTTCTCATAGCTGCGGTGGGATAGGTCCACTTCCAGGTTGAGATCGTTTGCGCGATCGGCACCATCTGGATGCAATCCACCGGACAGGGGGCCAGGCACAACTCGCAACCGGTGCATTCCTTAGCGATTATCGTATGCATATGCTTGGCTGCACCGAGAATCGCATCGACCGGACACGCCTGGATGCACAGCGTACAGCCGATGCAGTTTTGCTCGTCGATCACCGCCACCATTTTCGGCTTCTCGGCACCGTTCTCGGGATTGAGCGGTTTGGGATCGCGGCCCAGCAGTTCGGCCAAAGCAACAATACCGCCCTCTCCACCCGGCGGGCACTGGTTGATGTCGGCTTCGCCGGCGGCGATGGCCTCGGCATAGGGCCGGCAACCGGCGAAACCGCACTGGCCACATTGGGTTTGCGGCAAAATGGCATCGATTTTCTCGACAATGGGATCGCCTTCGACCCGAAAACGCACGGCGGCGAAACCCAGCAGCAGGCCCGAAGCACCCGCCAGCACACCCAAGGCCATCACGGCAACGAACATGGCATTACCCTCGCACCAGTCCCGCGAAACCCATGAACGCCAGCGACATCAGACCGGCGGTGATCAGGGTGATAGCGGGGCCGCGAAAATGGATCGGTACGTCCGCCACCGCGATGCGTTCGCGCATGGCGGCGAACAAAACCATCACTAGCGAAAATCCGACCGCCGCGCCGCAACCGTACAGCGCCGAAGCGATGAAATCGTGCCGCGCTTGCACGTTGAGTAGCGCCGCCGCCAGCACCGCGCAGTTGGTGGTGATGAGTGGCAGATAAATGCCCAGCGCCTGATAGAGTATCGGACTGGTCTTGTGGACCACCATCTCGGTGAACTGCACCACCACGGCAATCACCAAAATGAAGGCGATGGTGCGCAGATACTCCAACCCCAGCGGGATTAGTAGGTAATGGTCCGTCAGATAGGCGCAGGTGGATGACAGCGTTAGCACAAAAGTGGTCGCCAGCCCCATACCCATGGCAGTTTCCATCTTGCGGGAGACGCCCATGAACGGACACAGACCCAGAAATTTCACCAGAACATAATTGTTGACCAGAATCGTGCTGATCAGGATCAAGGCGTACTCTTTCATGGCTCGTGGCGCTCTTGGGCAACGAAATTCGAGCTGGAGGACAGGGTCGCATCGAACGGGCCGGCATCGGACACCGACCCTTTCAGGAGCGCGGTGGCGGAAACGGCACGGCAGGCGAAATCGCGAGGAACAGCATTAATTAACAAGGACTAATGTATCAGATTCGCTCTTGCTTTCACCATATCACTTTGGAGCAAGCATATAATTTGGCATTCTATTGGCGCATCGAAACCCGCCTTGTCTGCGGTAGACAAGACAAATTTGTCCTACAGGACACTCGTTCAACCAGGCTTTAATCCTTCTGATCCAGCAATAAAAACTCCATCAACGCCTTTTGCACATGTAGGCGGTTCTCGGCTTCGTTCCAGACCTGGCTTTGCGGGCCGTCGATCACTTCGGCGCTGACTTCCTCGCCTCGATGTGCTGGCAGACAATGGAGAAAAATGGCATCCGGCTTGGCTTGCGCCATGATCGCGGCGGTCACTTGGTAGGCGGCAAAATCGCTTTGTCGCCGCTCCTGCTCCCCTTCCCGCCCCATGCTCGCCCAAACGTCAGTGGCGACAAGGTCAGCCCCTTTGGCTGCCGCCAGCGGGTCGCGCAGCAAAACTACTCGGTCAGCGGCCCGCTTCAACAAAGCCGCATCCGGTTCGTAGCCGGGGGGCACAGCGATCCGCAACTGAAAATCGAACTGACAGGCAGCTTCGAGATAGCTGTTACACATGTTGTTGCCGTCACCGATCCAGGTCACGGTCTGCCCGCGTACATCGCCGCGATGCTCGATTAGGGTCTGCATGTCAGCCAGTAGTTGGCAAGGATGATTAAAATCCGTCAAGCCGTTGATCACCGGCACTTTCGAACAAGCGGCGAACCGCTCGATCTTGCTGTGCTCGAATGTACGGATCATCACGATATCGACCATGCTGGACAGCACCCGAGCCGTGTCCTCAATGGGTTCTCCCCGGCCGAGTTGGGTATCGCGCGGCGACAGAAAAATGGAGCTGCCACCCAGTTGCGCCATCCCAGCCTCAAAGGAAATCCGGGTGCGAGTCGAGGCCTTCTCGAAGACCATGCCTAGCACTTTTTGAGGTAAGGGTGCGTAACGCTCGCCCCGCTGATACAGGGCTTTCAGTTGGGTGGCACGCTGTAGCACCCGCCTCAATTCGGTGGGCGTCAAGTCGAACAAACTGAGAAAATGACGTGTTTTCATTCCAAGATTCGCTGAAAATACCCGGATCGTGGATAATCCGTCGGCAATCGCCACGACAGTTTCCAGAAAGCGCGCCCAAGATGGATTGACCGCAAGCCGTTTCCGAAAACAAAACGGCAGCGAACATAGCTGCCGTGATAGGTAATATTTTAGGTTAGTTTTTTTCGCGAATGGATGCAACGATCGATTATTATTCGACGAGAACTCACTCACCTGACTCCATTGGATCCATTCAGATGCAGGCCCACTTCTGTCCGCAATGCGGTCACCCACTCCACATGGCTGAGATCGACGGCAAAACCCGACCCTGTTGCACCGCTGCCGACTGCACTTACGTCTTCTGGAACAACCCTATTCCGGTGGTTGCCGCTATCGTCGAGGTGGACGGCGCGGTGATCTTGGCCCGCAACAAGAGCTGGCCGGAAAAAATGTACGGTTTGATCACCGGCTTTTTGGAGCCTGGTGAAACGCCAGACGCGGCAATCCTACGTGAAGTGCGGGAAGAACTGGGCTTGGACGCTACCACACCGCATCTTGTCGGCAATTATGCCTTTTTCGAGATGAATCAGTTGATTCTTGCCTATCATGTCCCGGCCCGGGGTGAAATCGTCCTCGGCGCGGAACTGGCCGACATCAAGCGCGTGGCGATCGAACGCCTGAAACCGTGGACCATCGGCACCGGCCCGGCGGTGCGCGATTGGCTGGCGAGCCGCCGCAATATCTGACTCAAGGATTCTCCGATGCTCGCGTTCCTGCCCGCACCGATTCGCGGCATTTTCGCGTTTTTACTGTTTATTTTGAACACCTTGTTCTGGTGTGTGCCCCTTTATATCGTGCTTTTGAGCAAGCTCGCCATTCCTCGGCCGAGCTGGCGTGCGTTGCACGCCCGGTGGCTGGTTCACATCGCCGAAGCTTGGATTGAAGGCAATAATGCCATCATACGCCTGACCCAACGCATCGAATGGGACATACAAGGATTGGAGGGGTTGCGCCGTAACGACTGGTATCTAGTGAGCTCCAATCACCAGTCCTGGGTCGATATCGTGGTATTGCAACGGGTCTTCAACCGCCGTATCCCGTTCCTGAAATTCTTTATCAAGCAACAACTGATTTGGGTTCCGCTGTTGGGCAGTGCTTGGTGGGCGTTGGATTTTCCCTTCATGAAACGCCATTCGGCGGCTTATCTGGTCCGGCACGCCGAAGCACGCGACGAGGACTGGGACACGATTCGCCACCGATGCAGGCGATTTCAGAGCGAGCCGACGACCATCCTCAACTTTCTGGAAGGAACCCGCTCCCAACCCGAAAAGCGTGCTCGCCAGCGCTCACCGTACAAGTACCTGCTCCGACCGAAATCGGGCGGGTTGGCCGCCGTTTTAGAAGCGATGGCAGAACGGTTGCACACACTGTTGGACGTAACCATCGTCTATCCCGATGGCTACTCGACCTTTTTGGATCTGTTTTCGGGCCGCATCCGCCGGGTCATTGTCCGGGTTCGGCAGCTACCGATTCCCGCCGAGGTCGTGGGCGGTGACTATCGCCACGATCCCGCGTTCCGCGCGGCCACCAAAGGTTGGGTCAATCGGTTATGGGCCGACAAGGATGCAATGATCGGCCAATTGCTCCAACCGCTCACCACCGGACCCTCCTGAGCCTGACTCAATTCTGGGCGATCGTTTTAAGGATCTCAGCATATTTCTCGGCATCGGTCGTCTTCAGCAACCGCTGGGCGACTTGCGCCAACTCATCGACATGGCTGTCCTGGACCACCCGTTTGATTTCCAGCAACCCGGCGGGATGCATGCTGAACTGGGTCAGACCCAGTCCCAACAGCAACCGGGTATAACGGGGATCACCGGCCATCTCTCCGCATAGGCTGACGGGAATACCCGCCCGCTGGCCGGCCCGAATGGTATTGCGGATCAGCATCAACACCGCCGGGTGCAGTGGGTCATAAAGATAGTTGATCTCGTCATCCACCCGGTCGATCGCCAATGTGTACTGGATTAGATCGTTGGTGCCGAGCGACAGAAAATCCAGGTAGCGGGCAAATTGAGCAGCGCACACAGCCGCGGCCGGAATCTCGATCATCCCGCCGACAGGTAACCGCTCGTCGAACGCGAGGCCGCGATCACGCAATTCTTGTTTAGTCTCCGCCACGAGCCGCATCACCTGAAAAACTTCCTGGATGTTGCAAAGCATCGGGATCATCATTCGCACTGGACCGTGGGCCGAGGCACGCAGGATGGCACGCAACTGCGGGCGGAACATCGCTAGATCCTTCAAGCACATCCGAATTGCTCGCAACCCCAGGGCTGGATTGGTGCAAACCGGTCCGCCCCGACCGCCGTCCACCTGCTTGTCGGCACCGAGGTCGGCGGTTCGTATGGTGACAGGGCTTCCCTCCAAAACCTTGAGCACATGCAGATAGGAGGCTAAGTGCTCCTCCTCGTCCGGCACGTCGGCACGATTCATGAACAAAAATTCGGTCCGATACAGACCAACACCATCGGCCGCCACCTCCCGCACCGCCACGGCGTCCTCGGGAAGCTCGATATTGGCTTGCAGGCCGATTACCACACCGTCTCGGGTGACCGCCGGTTTACCCTTGAGCTTGTTCAACTCGCGCTGTTGCCGACGCTCTTCCTGCTGCTTATGGCGATAATAGCGCAAGATGCGCTCGTCCAACCCGACCAGGATCACCCCTTGGCGTCCGTCCACGATCACGGGCTCGTTGTTGCCCAGATACCCGCGAGCGTTGCGCGCCCCCACCACCGCCGGAATGCCCAGACTACGCGCCAGAATGGCGGTATGAGATAAAGGACCGCCATACTCGGTCACGAAAGCCAGTACGCCCTGATGTTGCATCAAAATGGTATCGGCTGGGGTCAGGTCATCGGCGACGACAATCCGACCTTCCAAGCGACTGGAAGCCAGCTCGGAGTAATCCGGATCGTTTAGATAGGCGGGATCCTCGCTCACCAAAATCCGTTGCACTCGTCGCACCACATGATCCACATCCTCTTTGCGGGTGCGCAAATACGGATCGTCCATCTCCTCGAAGACCTGCACCAGCGAATCCCGCTGGATTTTCAAAGCCCATTCAGCATTGCATTTGAGAGAGCGAATCAAGCTGATGGGCACCTCGGTCAGAGAGACATCCTCCAACATCAGCAGATGGGCATCGATGAAGGCCGTAATGTCACTCGACGTAGTGGTCGGAATCCGTGCCCGGACTTCCTGAAGCTGTTTTCGAGCCAGAACCAAACTATTGAGAAAACGCTGGACTTCGTCCTCGATAATTGTGTCGGGGATCGCGTACTCGGTGATTTCCGGTTGGTTGCGTTGCAACAGGTACGTCCTGCCGATGGCATACCCCCGGGAAACCCCGATGCCATGCAACGAAAACGGCATGGAGGAACCCTCTCATTCGCCCTCATCGAAGCGGCGGAGAATTAGATTTTCTAGATGATCAAGCGCTTGCTCGGCTTCGGGTCCACTGGCTTGCAACTCCAGTTGCGTACCACAGCCCGCCGCCAGCATCATGACGCCCATAATGCTTTTGCCGTTGACCTCGCGACTGCCGCGCAGTAATCGGATCTCGGCGTCGAACTTGGCCGCCAGGGTCACGAACTTGGCGGCTGCGCGCGCATGCAGGCCGAGCCTGTTGATGATAACAACTTCCCGTTTCAACACTCCAATCAACTCCACTACTTCCGGCCATCGTGACAACAACCGCCCGATGGTTATTTTGTTAATTTTAGTTCTCGATGGCGGACCATGACAAAGTCACGAACCCCACCGAAATAGTTGGCCAACGCTTCGGCGATGAAAACCGAGCGGTGCTGGCCGCCCGTACAACCGATGGATACCGTCAGGTAGCTGCGTTCACTCGCTTCGAATCGCCCCAGCCAGGATTCCAAAAACTGGCGCAGATCGGCGATCATCTCCATCACCTCCGGCTGGCCTTCCAAAAACTCGACAACCGACCGATCCAGCCCGGTCAACGGTCGCAGCTGCGGCTCCCAGTGTGGGTTAGGCAAGCAGCGAACGTCAAAGACGAAATCAGCGTCCGCTGGTACCCCGTTTTTAAAACCGAAGGACTCGAACAGCAGTGACATCGCCTCGCGCGGGGTATCGTGCAGGCGAGCGCGGAGCAACTCGCGCAACTGGTAGATGTTGGTATCGCTGGTATCGACGATCAGATCGGCGCAGGCCACAACCGGTTCCAGCAAGCTTCGCTCCTGGCGAATCGCCTCCCGCAGGGGCACACTGCCCAGATCGAGGGGATGTCGGCGGCGAGTTTCGCTGTAGCGCTTGAGCAGGATCTCGTCGTCGGCTTGCAAGAACAGCACTTCCACGCTCAGATCGCTGGCGCGTAACTCGGCCAACAGGGCGGGAAATCGGTGCAGTTCGTCGATGAAATTACGCGCATCCACCCCCACCGCGACCGTGGGCGGCAAAATATCGCTGGCGGCGAGAATTTCCCGTGCCAGCGGAAGGATCAGATTAAGGGGTAAATTATCGACGCAGTAGTAATCCAAATCTTCCAGGGTTTGCAAGGCGATGGTCTTGCCGGAGCCCGACAGGCCGCTCACGATGATCACTCGCACGGGACAGCACTCGCCATGGCTTTCTCCATACGGGCCATCAAATCTTCCTCGGCTCGATAACCGCTTAACCGCATGATGTGATCGCGGACCGCACACTCCACCAGCACCGCCAGATTGCGACCTGGAGCGATCGGCAGGGTAATGGCTGGAACGCTGATCCCCAAAATAACCCGGTCGGTACGCATGCCCTGTAACCGGGATTCAGCCGGAGTCCGAATTTCCTCCAGCTTAACCAAGTCGATAATCAGCCGTACCCGCTTGTTACGCTTGATGGAGCTGTCGCCGAACATGCGGCGGATATTGAGAATCCCGAGCCCACGCACTTCCAACAAATCGTTTAAGGTCGGTGGACAAGTCCCCTCCAAAACGTTGGGTGCCACCCGGGTCAGGTTCGGTGTATCGTCGGCGATCAGGCGATGGCCGCGACTGATCAGCTCCAACGCCAGCTCGCTTTTACCGATTCCGCTGCTGCCAGTGATCAGTACCCCCATACCGAATACTTCCAGTAGCTCGCCGTGGACCACCGTGGAAGCGTTGAGACTATGCCGGTAACGGTTGAGTTGCTCCAACACCGCCACTGGGGTGGTGGAGGTATACCAGAGTGGTAAAGCCGCTGCATCGGCCCTTTCCCGCAGCGCCTCGGCCTGCGCAGGATCGCCACAAACCAGGATCGCGCCGGTCGGAGGTGCCAACAAACCGCAAACCAAGGCCTTACGGGCCACCGGTTCTACTTGGCCGAGAAAAGCGCTTTCCTCCGCGCCGAGAATTTGCAGCCGGGGAGGTTGTACCCAGTTCAGCCGCCCAAACAAAGGGGCACCCGCCTCGGTTGACGACCACAGGACACGATCGGCCCCCGCCTCGCCTCCGACCCAGCGTAAGTCGAGTAAAGCCTCCAATCCCTGAAAGATGGCTCGGGCCTGCACGGCTTCATTCATGGCAGCTCGGTCGTCTCGGGTTTCCAATCCCTGAGCAGCTGGAATAGCGATTGCGCGGAATCGGCTTCTCGCAGTCGCTGACAAAAAACCCGGTCGCTGAACATCTCCGCCAAATGGGCGAGAATCTTAAGATGCTCGTCAGTGTAGTGATCCGGCACCAGGAGGCCGAACACTAAATCCACCGGCTGCCGGTCGATAGCGTCGAAATCCACGCCCTTTTTGAGCTTAATGAACGCGCCGACGGCGAACTGACTTTGACTGAACCGGCCATGCGGCAGTGCGACCCCATGCCCCAGACCCGTGCTGCCTAAGCGCTCTCGTCCGATCAAGCTGTCAAAAATTGGCCGGGCCGAGCAATTCGCCTCCCCCTTGGCCAGCAGTTCGCTCAAGGTTTCGATGACCCGCTTCTTGCTGGTCACCTCGCAATCGCAGACGATCCGGTCGCTAGCAATCAATTCAGTAATATCCATCGCCGCACTCGCGCGATCACGGTTGGGGTGGATAACTGCGCGCTTTTTCACCGCGATGCTTGTCCGTCAGCTTTTCCTTGTGCTTTTTAATCTGACGATCGATCTTATCGATCAGCGCATCGAGCGCGGCGTACATATCCTCGTCCACCGCATCGGCGTAAATCTCGTTACCCGCCACATGGATGGTCGCTTCAGCTTTCTGGTTTAATTTTTCGACGCTAAGAATCACTTGAGCGCTGGTGACGTAGTCGAAATGCCGCTCGATGCGCTCCAGCTTGTCGTGCACGTAATCGTGGAGCGCCTGAGTGATTTCCACATGATGTCCGCTCAATTTGATATGCATGGCATAAACTCCTGGCTGGCAAGTCTTCTTTGATGGGATATCGGAGTTTCCATCCTTAGCGGATCCGCGACGGAGCATCGAACAGGGCAGCTAACCCCACCCACCATGCGCGACCGTATCCCGACTCCCGTTATACGCCCCTACTATGGGCAGGTTCCCCCGTCGGTTCAGACGAGGCGTTTGCGATCCGAGGAAGAGGGAATGGACATGGCCTCCCGGTATTTTGCCACCGTCCGCCGAGCCACTTGAATCCCTTCCGTCTCCAGCAGCTTGGCGATTCTATCGTCGCTCAGCGGCTTGCCGGGATCTTCAGCCTGAATCAGTTTCCGAATCATGGCACGAATGGCCGTCGAGGAACACTCGCCACCGTCGCTGGTTCCCACATGGCTGGAGAAAAAATACTTTAACTCGTAAATGCCGCGTGGCGTATGCATGTATTTTTGGGTGGTGACTCGCGAGATGGTGGATTCGTGCATGCCGAGCTCCTCGGCAATGTCGCGCAGGATCAACGGCTTCATGTGCTCGTCGCCCCGCTCCAGGAATTCCCGCTGTCGCTCGACGATGCAGGTCGCCACCTTGAGCAGGGTCTCGTTACGATTTTGCAGGCTCTTCAGGAACCAGTTGGCTTCTTGCAGGTGATTTTTGAGATAGGCCACATCACCGTTCTGGCTGGTCTGTCGCGCCAGGGCTGCGTAGCGAGAGTTGATCCGCAATTTGGGCGTGCTTTCGGGATTAAGCTCAACCCGCCAGGCAGCACGGCTCCGGGAAACCAGGACATCAGGGACGATGTATTGCGGGGCGGTGTTAGACAACCGCTCGCCCGGATGCGGATTCAGCGACTGAATCAGGCTGACGATGCTTTGCAACGCCTCGCGCGACACCTTGAGCCGGCGCATCAAGCCATTGAAATCGCGGTCGGCAAGCAACTCCAAGTGCAACTCGATCAAACGGCGAGTCTCGGTCAACCACGGTGTGTCCTTCGGCAAGGCCTCCAACTGCAACAGCAGGCATTCTGCCGGTCCGCGCGCGCCCACGCCTTGTGGATCAAAATGCTGGATCACCGTCAACACAGGCTCGGCGTCCGCCGGAGTCACCACGATCTCATCCTGTAACCCTTGGCAAATCTCCTCCAAGCTCAGGGTCAAATAACCGGATTCGTCGATAGCATCGATAATGGCAGTCGCGATCACCAGATCCCGGTCACTAAAGGGTGTCAGCCGCATCTGCCAATATAGATAGTCGCGCAGGGATTCGCCGGCGCCGGCATAGCGCTCGTACAGATCCCACTCTTCTTCCTCCCCCCGCGAATAACTGGTCGAGCCATCGGAGGACTCATAGATATCATCCCAGGCGCTGTCCACCGGGAGTTCATCCGGCAGGGTGGCCGACGTTCCATCGATCTCGGTCTCGGGACTGGAATCCGCCGCCGCCTGGGCTGCCAAGGTCTCCGGCTGTACCGGTAGATCCTGTGGCTCGTCGGTCCGCTCTAGCATCAAATTCGAATCGAGAATGGCCTGCACCTCCGCCTGGAGATCCAGGCTGGACAGTTGCAGCAAGCGAATGGCCTGCTGCAACTGAGGGGTCATAGTCAGCAACTGGCGCTGACTGATCGTTTGGTGTAATCCCGTTCTCATAAGCCTTTAATCTGTCGTCGAGCGAACGAACCCATTCTATCTTCAATCCTAGCCGGTTTTGGAGACGATGGTGGAGAATGTCCGACCTCCGCACCCCCCCGCTTCTGCCTCATAGTTGAAAGGATTCGCCCAGATAGACTTGGCGAACATGCTGGTTGGCCAAAATCTGGGCGGGATCGCCCTCGGCGATCACTCGTCCCTCGTTCAAGATGTATGCCCGGTCGCAGATACCCAGGGTTTCCCGGACGTTGTGATCGGTGATCAGCACTCCGATATCACGCTCGCAAAGGTGCTTGATGATACGTTGGATGTCCAGTACCGACAAAGGGTCCACGCCGGCAAACGGTTCATCCAGCAATACGAAAGCCGGCCGCGCCGCTAACGCTCGTGCAATTTCCACGCGCCGCCGCTCGCCGCCCGACAGGCTGATCCCAATGTCGTCGCGCAGATGACCGACATGTAGTTCGTGCAGCAATTCCTCGGCCAGCGCCCGCCGTTCGGATCGACCGAGATCCCGCCGGGTTTCCAGGACGGCTAACACATTATCCAGTACCGTCAGCCGCCGGAATACCGATGGCTCCTGCGGCAGGTACCCGACCCCTAGCCGGGCCCGCGCGTGCATCGGCAAATGGGTGAGGTCGTGATCGTCCAGCAAGACCCGTCCCTCGTCACAATGAATCAACCCGACCATCATGTAAAAGCTGGTGGTCTTGCCGGCGCCGTTCGGCCCGAGCAACCCGACCACCTCACCGCTGGCAACTTCCAGGGAGGCGGCATCCACCACGACTCGCCGACGGTAGCGCTTGACAATTTCCTTGGCAATCAATCGAGCCATATTCAGGGTTTCTTGGGAGCGGGCGCCGCGTTTTGACTTTTTGGCTGGATAGTGAACTGGATACGGCCGTTCTCACCAGCGCCCTTGGCCCGGATCACATCCTCCTTGAGATCGTACTCCAGCCGATCACCGGTAAAAACGTCCTGCCCTTGCACAACTCGGACCCCGCCACTCATGATGACCTTGGCGCTGGCGACATCGTATTCGACCCGTTTGCTGGTACCCTGAATTTCTGGTTTGTCCAGTGCCGACTTGTAGCGCAGGTTAGCCGGATTCCCAGTCGCGTCCATCCGTTGAAAGTTGTTGTCCTTGATGTAGATGGTGGCCGTGTCGGCGGCCAGCCGCATCGAACCCTGGGTGATCACCACGTTACCTTCGTAGACGCTGATTCCGGTTTTCTGATCAAGCTGGCCACGGCTGGCCTCCAGTTGGATGGGTTGGCTGCGGTCATCGGGCAGAGCGGTGACCGACGACGTCACCAGCGTCAAAGCCACCGCGAACACGAGCCTAGCGCTGCAACGGTTCATAATAACCTCTCACTTCGGAAAGCAATTCCAGTTGTTCCCGATCCAGATAGGCACGCACGCCGATGGCTCGAAGTTCGCCACCAGGCGTGACCGCCCGAGCGGGCGCGCTGGTTTCGGCGTAGCGTTCCGCAGGCCGGATCAGTACGTCGTGAGTCGTAATCTCAACCGGGGCTTTGCCGCTGTCGGCCGTTCGCGTCATGATCACCTCGCCTTCCAACCGAATCGACTGTTGATCGGCGGCAACCCAGCCTTGCTCGGCGCGCAAACGCCATTCTCGAGTCTCGCCGTCCGACTGATACCAATCCAGCACGGGCCGCTCGATCCAGGTGCCCGAGCGACCCGGTAATTGCCGCAATAGAGGGGCTTCGACCACGTATTCCCGCAGGCCTGTCACGCTCGTTCGCACGGCACGAAACTGTTCGATGATCAAGACCGGTGCCTGGTTTTCGGCCGGGGCCGGTTTTCGCATTGAGGATTCGACCCACCGCAACAACCCATAGCTCGCGCCGGCCAGCAACAATAAACCGGCCAAGTAAAACCAGCCTCGTACCGGTACAGGTTCTTGCGCCGCCATTAGAGGTAGCGGCCGCGCAGGTTATCCAATTGGCCATGCGCTTCCAACAGCAGTTCGCAAACATCGCGCACCGCACCCCGACCACCGCGGTTCGGAGTCTGCCAATGGGCATGCCTCTTGACGAACGGATCCGCGTCTTGCACGGCAATAGCCAAGCCCACCCGCGTCATCACCGGCAGATCGATCAGATCATCGCCCACGTAGGCGATCCGCTCGGGACTCAGGTTCAAACGCCCACGCAGGTCGTCGAAAGCGGCCAGCTTGTCCCCCGTGCCCAGATAAGCGTGGCGGATACCCAAATCGGCCATCCGGCGCTCTACTGCGGCAGTATTGCGGCCGGCGGAGATCAGGGCAACTTCCACACCAGCCTCCAGCAGCATCTTGATACCGTGCCCGTCGCGAACGTGGAACGCCTTGAATTCGCTACCGTCGCTACCTAAATATAAGCGACCGTCGGTCAGCACACCGTCCACATCGAAAATGACCAGCTGAATCAGGGCTGCCTTGGTAAGTAGATCATGCATCGTGGTCTCTCGTCGCTCGGGGATCAAAGCACGCCGGCACGCAACAAATCGTGCATATTGAGAACACCGGCCAGCTTGCCGACAGAGTTTACCACTGGTAGGGCGTTAATCTTGTACTGCTGCATCATCCGCAACGCTTCGGCAGCCAGCGTACCCGGCGCAATAATTTTGCAATCGCGGGTCATCACCTCGGAGACGCGGGCGGAATGAACGTCTATCTGCCGGTCTAGGGTCCGACGTAAATCACCATCGGTAAAGACGCCCAACACTCGCTCGTCCGCATCCACTATGACGGTCGTCCCCAAGCCTTTGCGGCTCATCTCCAGCAAAGCATCCTTGAGCAAGTCACTTGGCGCGCTGCACGGCATCTGCGCGCCGACATGCATCACGTCGTCCACCAACAACAAGAGACGGCGACCCAATCGGCCGCCTGGATGGGAGCGGGCGAAATCCTCGGCGGTGAAACCGCGCGCCTCCAATAGTGCCACCGCCAGGGCATCGCCCATGGCCAGCGTCGCAGTGGTGCTGGAAGTCGGCGCTAATCCCAGCGGACAGGCTTCCTGCGCAATGCTAACGTCGATGTGAACATCCGCAGTCTTGCTGAGGGTTGAATCGGGGTTGCCGGTCAGAGCGATCAAGGGCACGCCCAAGCGTTTGATCAGCGGCAGTAAGGTAAGGATTTCGTCGGTTTCGCCGGAGTTGGACAAGGCCACCACCACATCTTGAGCAGTGATCATGCCCATGTCGCCATGGCTGGCTTCGGCGGGATGGACGAAAAAAGCCGGAGTGCCGGTGCTGGCGAGGGTAGCGGCGATTTTGCCGCCGATGTGGCCGGATTTGCCGATGCCGAGCACTACGATCCGGCCTAGACAGCTCAGCATCAGCCGGCAGGCCCGGACGAAGCAGTCATCGATCCGCGCGGTGAGTTGCGTTATGGCTTCCGCTTCAATCGCCAAAACCTGGCGGGCAAGCGCTTTGAGTTTGTCGTCGTGGATGAGCATAGCAGGATGAGATTGTACCAGCTATGCCCGCTCGCCGCAGGCTTCAAACGTCTCCGGCGGCGTAGATTAGGAGCGCGTTCTCGATCTTTTGCAAAAAGCGGGCATCAAAATCGTCATCCCTCCCCAATCAAACCGCAAAGAACAGCGCGAATACGATCAGGACCTGTATCAAGCCCGGCACCTGATCGAGA
>Ga0116151_10000113_pt1 | contig 67578 bp, 66 predicted proteins | sample AD_UKC117_MetaG_FD_89893 | JGI IMG/M metagenome (GOLD analysis project Ga0116151, IMG submission 89893) | Active sludge microbial communities of municipal wastewater-treating anaerobic digesters from Hong Kong - AD_UKC117_MetaG | ecosystem: Engineered > Bioreactor > Anaerobic > Digestate...
GGCGGAGCGACCCCGACCTGGGTCGAGTACAATATTTTAATCTTGTGTCCTCCCCCGCCCGGCAGGGGATTTAACAAAATGGCTTCATTGATCACCTGATTCAGTTCGGCGGTGGTGATGCGCCGCACGTGCTGCCCAGCTACAAAATCAGCCAGTTCGAGCACCTTGAAGATTCGTTTTCTGGTGACCGCAGAGATATATAGGATGGGGCTGTAGGCCATGAATTTCAGATCCTCCCGGATCTCCTTGTCGAATTTGTTCATCGTATGCTCATCTTTTTCTACCAGATCCCACTTGTTGACCACCAATATACTGGCTTTGCCCTGCTCATGCACATAGCCGGCAATTCTTTGATCCTGTTCATTGACTCCTTCGCTGGCATCCAGCATGACGATGACCACATCGGCCCGCTCAATGCTTTTCAGTGATCTGATCACACTGTATTTTTCAGTGGGTTCTTTTATACGTGATTTTTTCCGAATGCCGGCCGTATCAATCAGGATATACTGGTTGCCTCCATATTTTAACGAGGTATCGATGGAATCCCGGGTGGTGCCGGGAACTTCGCTGACAATCACCCGTTCCTGTCCCAGCAGGGCATTGACAAAGGACGATTTACCCACGTTGGGACGGCCCACGATAGCGATCTTGATCGCGTCAGGATCCTCTTTATAGGCGGACAACGGAGCAAAAAGAGCAATCACCGCATCCAACAAATCATTGGTATTGCGTCCGTGCATGGCGGAAACAGGAATCGGTTCCCCCAGTCCCAGATTGTAAAACTCAAAGTACTCCAGCTGTTTATCAAAATTCTCCACTTTGTTGGCGGCGACCACCACCGGTTTTTTGCTGCGGCGCAGAATCGCAGCTACTTGTTCGTCTTCATGGGTGATGCCTTCCTTGGTGTCCACCACAAAAATGATCACATCCGCTTCATCGATAGCCAATTCAGCCTGCAGTTTGACTTCCCGGGCGAACAGTTCACCGGCATCAAAACGAATGCCGCCGGTATCAATGATAATAAATTCGCGGCCCAGCCACTCCGAACTGTCATAGAGGCGATCCCGGGTAACACCCGGAATGTCTTCCACGATTGCCTTGCGACCACCGACCAGCCGATTAAACAGCGTCGATTTACCCACATTCGGTCTGCCAACGATGGCTACTATTGGTTTTGACATATTGCATCCTCCAACGATCCTGGTAATTTGCGATTCAGTATTTTTTCGACCAGATCACGGGCACTGCCATCCACAGGAATGATTTGGGCACCGCTTTTCTTCATTATATCATCGACAGTCATGTCATCGAGAAGAATATGCTGGCCATCCCGCAGCACAATTTCCGGCAGCAAAATGGTTTTCCCCGGGAAACAGCTGCCCAATGCTCTGATGATGTCACTGCCGGTCAACAAACCGGTCACATTGACACCCCCGCCAAAATAATGGTTTTCCACCGGGAGCAGTTCAATGCGCAAGCCTTTAATTTGCTGCAAGCGGCCAATGACTGAATCCCATACCGGTATCGCCGCCTGACCGGTAAGCAAATAGACTTCCCGCGCTTTCATTTCTTCCGGCAGCTGTCCTTCCAAATCAGCAAATTCCTCCAGCAACAACCGCGACAAGCCGATTCCGTTCTCCAATTGACAATAGTCATCATAATATTCTGCCGCAGGCAACGGCTCTCCAGCCCGCAAATAAAACTCATCGGCCAGATATACAAATCCATAACCCACTTGGCTGCGAAAACGTTTTTGCCAGCCAGCGGCCAGTTCGACAAGCCTGCGGGCCAGTGCCGTATCCACCGGTTCCATCACCGGCAGTTTCTCACGATGCCCGGTCAGTCCTACCGGCACAATTCCAACCGACTGTACCGAAGGATGAAAGCCCGCCAATTCCTCAATGCTTTCTTCCAACATCACTCCATCGTTGATTCCCGGACAAAGAACAATCTGCGTATGTATCTGAATGTTGGCATTCTTAAGTCTCTGCAGGTCAGCTTTTATATTGGCAGCCCGCTGGTTGGCCAGCATCCGGGCCCGCACATCGCCTCGCATGCAATGCACCGATATATAGAGCGGACTTACATGCATGCTCTCAATTTTCTGCCAGTCGGCTTCCGTGAGATTGGTCAGGGTGATAAAATTACCGTAATAAAAAGAATAGCGATAATCGTCATCTTTTATATACAAGGTACGGCGCATACGGCGTGGCAGTTGATCGACAAAACAAAAAACACAATGGTTGTCGCAGCTTTTCATTTTATCAAAAACGATGCCTTCGAATTCCAGGCCTAGATCTTCATCATCCTCTTTTTCAATTTCCAGTTGCCAGATTTCTCCATTGGATTTGCGAATTTCCAGCAGCAAGGTGTCCTCCTGGCTGTGGAATTGATAATCCAACAGATCATAAATGGGATGATCATTGATTGATAAAAGGAGGTCGCCGGCCTCCAATTCCATTTCTGCACCGATGCTGTCCGTTCGGACATGCCGTATTTCAGCTGCCACTTCATTTATTTCCTCTCTGTAAACAAAATCCATTCTTCATTATGGAGGAAAAAAAGAACGATAGCAAGACAGGAAATCACTCCATTGTTTTAGACCTATACAACGAATCAGATTTCGTCAAACCTGGAATCTGCTGCTGAATATTTTCATATTCCAGCTGCAGAATACAAGCGATCAGATTGGAAGACAGTGGTTTGAGCCAACCTATTTGGGCCAACTGGTGCAGCCAAGCAATCAACCGTTGGGATTTGATCACGATGGGGATAATCTCCATTTCTTCGGGAGAACTGTCTAAAATAATGCGCAGTTGGCGAAGGGTTTTGTTGACCATTTGCACATCAGAACCGACCCCCAGGCAATGAACCCGTCGGTTGCGCTGGTCGCTTCCTATATATAGAGGATGACCGCCGGACTCCAGTTGGTAATCGTTAAAATACGGGAGTGTTTTATAATCCCGGTCCAACCCGGGATCGAGATACAAACGGGCTGCCAGCAGTGCCTGATGGACGCCGGTCGATCCCAAAAAAAGAATATTCATTGTTCACCTCTGTCTGCAATCAAGGACACTGATTTTTACGGTTTCCACCAGGTTGCACATGGCCTCAAATGCCTGCTGCGTGCCCTGAATCACAACCGGCCTGCCCAACGCAGGGATTCCGATCCTTCGGGAAGTAAATCCCCCCAGTTTCATACTGGCATTCACCCGGTCCATCACATTGACCACCAGGAGCTGGTTATCCTTGCCCAGAATCTCAGCAACACCCCTCAGCAAACAACCGAACCGGTTGCCCAGACTTTTTTTACCAAGAATATATACCTCATTACCATCCTCATCACTGCCCATGTAATGAATGGAGCCAAAATCGCCGTTGCTGGTCTTGTCATAGTAGGGCAAGGCCATCAGTTCAGCCGCCGTGGGCAGCCGTTCCCGGGAAAGCAAACCCAAATGCAGGGCTGCCGCAGTCACTGAAGAATGGGATCCGCCAAAACAATGATAAATAATTTTCATCGTCTATCCTGTCCGAGAGTATTTTTTCATTAATGCTTAACAATAATATATACACCGTTTTCCAGATCATGAACGATCCCACCCAGAATCCTCGCCAGTAACAAACAAATATTTTGTTGTTCTTCCTGACTGGCAGCAATAAAAGTCGGACATGCACCGCTCACTTTTTCCGGCCGTCTACAAACTATCGCCAGAATACAGTGGTTGAGGGACGTTTCGTTCATCAATCTGCCGCCTTTCTGCCTGCCAGACTGCTCAGCCCGATACCTTGGGCAGACTCCAGCAGCGGCACTTTTTTCACGATATCAATCAGGGATTCCACGTCTGGTTCATTGGGTACAATGAAAAGCGCCAAATAACCCTTGTCGGGATTTTTTCTCGCTATAGGATGCAGTTCCGTTTCATTGATTTCAATTTTTGAACCCAGAATGGATACCACATCATAAATGATCGCCATACGCTGGCCGATATTGTCCAGGGTCATACGAGCGTCATCATCCTGGGGATGCAGGATGATCCCCAGCCCTTCCGCCAGGATCTTTTCCCGGGTAGCAGGCAGTCCTACATTCATGATCACAACATCATCCACCATCAACAGCGATCCTGCAAAATGCAGCTTGCCCCGGCTGATTTCAATAACTTCGCCCAGTTGCCTTCCCGCCATCCATTTCAACGACAACAGAATGCAGACAAGACCGGCAACGATGCCCAATGGCCATGACCAGATATGGGTCACCGCACTGCTGATGAGAGCAGTGCTCATACAAAGATAATTTCTCGCTTCAAAAACCTTGGCAATCCCTTCGATATAATCCTGACCACGACCGATCAACTTGTTTTCATCCAGTTTGCCCAGGCTTTCCCGTTCCATGTTGCGAATGTTGCGAAACTCCTGGGCTGCCAGCACCAAAAAAGTGACTGCCACATAATCGGGCTTGCTGATGGCCGGCACCACCATGGCGCCCAGCCCGGCTGCAATGAAACCCATGGCCAGATGCGTCAGATGCCCGTGGGGATAGGTGGGGTAATGACGATAATCATTGCGCAGCATCACACACCTGTCCACAAACCCCAGGCACAAACCTACCAGAATGACAACCAGATAAGCTTTCATATTATCCCTTGGAGGAACTGCGGTTTAAGAAAAAGTATCCGCCAATCACGATCGCCACTACGGCAATCAAAATGAGCAAGGTGGTGGTCGATCCCTGATCACTCTGCCCGGCGGGCTTTTGGGCAGGCCCTTCTGGATTGGCCGAAGCAGTTTTATCGCTGCCATTCATCCCCAATACCACTGGCAAGGACTGCGCAAAAAGCTTGACGCCTTTTTCCGCTTCTTCTTTGCTGTTGGTATGCGCCCCTACTTCAATCAACATGGCCCGCGGGCTGAGATCCTGATTGTAATCTCCCTTGCCGATAAAGATACCTTCTGAAAGCCCTGGGCTCACCTTGTCCATGGCCGCTTTCAGCTGCTTGGCGAATTGCAGATTGGTTTGGCTGTTGGGATTGGAACGGCCCACCACCAGTTTGATTTTGGTTACATCCTGACCTTTGACATTGGCCTGGTATTCTCCGGGAGGAGTCGCATCACGATGAACATCAATGATGGCCGCCGGCATTTCTTTTAAAAGCGTACTGGCAGTCTTGCGGGAGCGGTTATAGGCGTTGATATCGTGCGGATTATGATTGTTCTTGTTATAGACTACCTTAAACCCCTGTGCCTGCAGTTGTTTGACGAACGCTTCCCCCACATCATAAATACCACCGTTGCCGTTGATGCTTTCCTTGCCGTCGCTGGGCACATAGGATTCGTCGCTGTGGGTATGATAAACCGCAATCTTGTTATTGGCTGCCTTGCTGACCGCAGGTAAAATCCCGCCTTCCAACAAGGATTGCAGTCGGGCAGTGTCCAGGGAAGGCAGTGTTTCCTGACCCTGATAAACACAACGTGCCGTATAGCCAGAAACTTCAACGACCTTGAATTTGGAATTGTTTGCCGCAATATAGACATCTCCGGGATAGACCTGAGTGCCGGTTTGATGGATTACATGATTGTCTTCATCGATCAGACTAAAATACCGGTTTGACGGCAATTCTTGCTGGGCAACCACAAGCCCGGCTGTTATGAGCAAGAAAAGCAGCATGACGCTGGCCAGTGCAAATAGTTTCTTATGCATCTTCATCACCTCGTTCCGGGGCGGACTTTGCCTGCGGTTTGCGAGCTGGTTCAGGCTCCCGCAAATTTCTGATCAATTCTTCCGGTCGCCCTTCAGTCCTGGGTCCCCCTTGAATGCGTTCCCGGCTTTCCCCGATCAGTTCCGCCAGCAACACGGCCAGAATACCTGCCAGAATCAGGGAATCAAAAGCTCCTCCACCGCCGATGTGCACCGTACCTCTCACACCGGTACTGATCAAATAAACAAATTGTCCTACGTCCAGGGAAAAAACACCTATCACCGCCGCAAAAAAGGCACTGCGACGGGAACGTCCGGCCAGATATCCAACAATACCGGCAATCAGCGGATACAAGTAAATCGGATCGATAAAGATCTGCTCCGGCTCCGCCCCCAGAAATCGTCCAGCCAGATAAAGGGCCAATGCAGTAATGGCAGCAGCCGCGAGCGCACGAATTTTTTCATATCCGGTGCCAGCTCCCAGCAACACATACAAGGCTAGAATCACCGCAATCGAACCGCCTAAATTGATTGTAATCCTGGTACCCAGCGGAATATCAATAAAACTTCCCACAATGATGGCAGCAATAACCGCCAGGGCAGTCCGATCATTAAGCCTCATTCGGTCCAGAACCCGATGAGCAACGCCAAAGTATATCAAGATGGAAACAATGATTAAGGCAATCATACCAGCAGGGATATTCCACATATATTATTCCTTCCTTTCTAATAACTATTTTTAATCATATTGTTTCCCCCTCGTCTTTTTTTTATGAAGCGATCTGGCGAAATGCAGAAAAAGAAAAAATGAGTCAATCATAATGACTCATTGCAGATAAACACTCTTCCATATAATCATCACTAATATGATTGGTTATGTTTTATTCGGAGCGCTCGCTCCATTGGGCCGGATCAATTTTGCGCCGGGCAAGCCACTGTGCCGTTTGATCAAAGATAAGCAATGGTTTTTGCTGCATTTCCCGGCAAGTTGCTGCCCCGCTCATCAGAAACACGGCTTGGAGCTGGTACAGGAACCGTTCTGTTTTCCGTTCCAGTTCAGCCGCTCCTTCCTGCAACAGGATACGCAGAAACAAACCCGAAATACCAACCATATCTGCTCCCAAAGCGATCGCTTTGGCAGCCTCAGAGGCCGATCTAATCCCGCCGGAAGCAATGATTTTAATGGGCAGCTGTAAGGCAGCAATCTCTGCCAGACTGGCGGTAGTGGCTATACCCCAGTGATAAAATGACGGGTCAAACATTCCTCCGCGCTGATCTTCAATGGCCATGAAGTTGGTTCCGCCTTTGCCTCCACAATCGAAGAAATGGACTCCCCGGGCATGTATTTTGACCACGCTCTCCCGGGACAAACCAAAACCAACTTCTTTGGCAATCACCGGCACCGGACAACGGGACACAATTTCACCCACATTGTCCAGCAACCCTCTAAAATTTCTATCTCCTTCCTGCATGGCCAGTTCCTGTGGCAGATTAAAGTGCAGTTGCAATCCATCCGCCGCAATCATCTCCACTGCCTGCAAGGCCTTTTCCGCTGGACAGCCGGCGCTGACATTGGCAATCAGCACTCCGTCAGGGTTGGTTTCACGGGCGACGATAAAACTGTCGGCCAGCTGTCGGTCTTCCATGGCCACCGTTTGCGAGCCTACCGCCATGGCCAAACCGTATCTGGCCGCCAACGCTGCCAATTCACGGTTGATCGTCTTGGCCTCTCCGCTCCCGCCGGTCATGGCATTAATCATGATCGGGCACGCCAGTGTTTTGCCCAGGAAGTGGCTGCGCAAATCAATGTCATCCATACCCAACTCCGGTACGGCATCCGGGATAAGCACAATATCGGCAAATCCATTTTGTTCAGGCCCGTCCAAAACTTGCAAGGCCAGCTGTAAATGTTCGTTTTTTCGCTGCTCTCTGATTACAGATACCTCCCAGCAATGTTTCTGGCCAAACTCAGTTGATCCCGATCATTTACATTCATGAAAATTTCGCGGATATTGCCAAACTGGCATAATTCCTGCTCAGCAATGGTTTTGGCATTCAGTTCTTCGAATACGCGAATCAGCTTCAGCCGGTCATTTTGCAAACAATCCGTCAGCACCGGCAGACACTTCTTGCTGTAAATCGCTGACAAGGGCTGGAGTTTCCCATCGATTTGGGGAACCACTCCATCATAATCCCCCAACTGCGCCAGCATATACGCAACCAGCTCCATATTCATAAAAGGCATGTCGCAGCCCATAACAAATACCGCATCAAAACAGGCATGGTATAAAGCAGAATGAATCCCGGCCACGGGTCCCAATCCCGGATAAACATCTTCACAAACCCGTGTTCCCATTTGCCTGTAAAGGTTTGGTTCGTTGCTGATGGTGAGAATATCCTCGAAAGATTGCTGAAACTTCTCCACAATAATTTGATAGACAGACTTGTCCGCAATCACAGCAAAAGCCTTGTTGAATTTCATTCGGGTGCTTTTGCCTCCCGCCAGTATTGCTCCGCTGCAATGCATCGCTTAACGTAGATCAGGCGAAAAATTAAAGGTAACATTGAAAATGCGTTCAATGGAATGAATATCTTCCTTCAATTGATGCAAATTCTTGATGGGTTCGCCTTTGTGTTTAACTTCAATGCTGATATGTTCCCTTTGGTGATAGGTTTTGGCAATATCGTTGAGAATCCGCAGATTGATCTGCTCCACGACATTCACCACATCATCATCATCCAACATCCAACCTCTGTCCACTGCCCAATCTCTCCTTTCATGGTTTATTGAAAATACTGTCTATGAAAGAAAAAGGCTGTCAACTGACAGCCTAAAAACGCATCCCTCAACCCCCCGAACCGGTACTGGAACAGCTCTGGCAGGAATTCTGAGCAGGTGCGTTGCCACTCGAATTGGTGGCAAACACGGATAAAAGCTGCTTTATGTTGCGAGAACCGCATTCCGGGCATTGTACCTTGTCTTTGTCCTTATTGGCCACCAAAAGATCAAATTGGCTGGCACAATCGTTACACGCAAAATCAAAGATTGGCATCTCCGGCATACCCTTTCCGTTTATTCCTCCGCAGCAGGTTCTCCAGCAGATTCCTGGTCATCCTGATGCTGCAGGTATTCCTGCACTTCACTCTCTAAAACCGGTTCGGCGGCTTCCTTCAAAGACAATCCGATCCGTTTTTCATCCTTGTCTATGCTCAAGACTTTCACTTTGATGTTTTGGTTTACCGCCACCACATCCTGAGGTTTTTCCACCCGGTAGTTGGCCAGCTGGGAAATATGCACCAGTCCGTCCACGCCCGGCTCGATTTCAACAAACGCCCCGAAAGGAGCAATCCTGACTACTTTTCCGTCAACAATGTCACCCTCGGTGTATTTTTCCATAACGATTTCCCAGGGGCTCTTCAGAAGCTTTTTGCGGCTCAGGGAAACTCTCTGTTTTTCCCGATCCAGGGCCAGAATGAAGACTTCAATCTCGTCCCCTTCCTGGAATACTGCTGAAGGATGATCGATGCGTACATGGTCTATTTCCGATACATGCAGCAAGCCTTCAAATCCGCCCAGATCAATGAAAGCACCATAGTCCACCAAGCGTTTGATCCGGCCTTTGATAACCTGACCTTCTTCGATGGCAGTCCAGAACTGCTCCCGAGCTTTTGATTTCTCTGCTTCTACCAGCTGTTTGCGGGATAAAACAATTTGGGAACCCCGCTTTTTATTGCGATTGAATTCAATGATTTTAAAGGTATAGGTTTTGCCGATATATTCATCAAGGTTTTTTACATAACCATCATCTACATGTGATGCAGGCAAAAAGGCTACCACCCCTACATCAACCAGCAGACCGCCCTTGACGCTTGATATAATCGCGCCTTCGACCAAGCCACCTTCATTAAAAGTCTCTTCCAGTTTGTCCATGGCTCTTTTGGAATCAACTTTCTTTTTGGACAGCAGGATGGTTCCGTCATCATCCCATTTCAGCACGAGTACTTCAATCTCTTCCCCGACAGTGGCCAGGAGTTTGGCTGAACTGACGTCTTTGACCGACATCTCCCGCAACGGAATAATTCCCTCAGATTTGCCTCCGACATCGACCATTACGTCATCATCATGTACTTCGACCACGATGCCTTTAATTACATCGCCGCGGTTGGGACTGGCCAAATCGGCCATTTCTGCTTCCATTTTGGCAAAGTTTTCTTCACCGGCTTCATTTTCCTGGGGCACATTGGTTTCCATTGGGCTTTCCTGCATTTGCTCCTGCGGAGCGCCGTCATCAAACTGCGTCATCCTGTCTAATACCTCCTTAATTATCCAATCCGGAGTAGAAGCTCCAGCTGAAACACCTACTGTATCACTCGCCTTGAACCAGGAAGGATCAAGATCCTGCGCAGATTCAATCACGTGGGTGACCACTCCGGTGCTTCGACACTCCTGCGCCAGGGTTTTGGTGTTGGAACTGTTTCTATCTCCAATTACCAGCATCCGGTCAACTTGCGCGCTCAACCTTCGGGCTGCTTCCTGTCGTTTCCGGGTCGCAGAACAAATGGTATTAAACACGCGTACTTCTTGTGCTTTCGGTATAAGTAATTCCACCACGGCCAAAAACTCTTCTTCGTTGCGGGTCGTTTGGGAGACAATCCCTAATTTCTTGCATCGTTTTTGGCTTTGCACTTCATCAATGCTGGTAATGACTTGGGCTTTATGATCACACCATCCCAAAATCCCCTGCACTTCGGGATGATGAATATCACCATATACTATGATATCATAACCTTCGTTTAACAACAGCCGTGCTGCTGCATGTACTTTTTTCACCAGCGGACAGGTCGCATCTTTGATCTGCAGTCCCTTTTCCTCCAGCCTGGCGATTGTCTGCGGACCTACTCCATGGGATCTGATTATAATCCCTTGACCGGACAGGTCTTTAATATCTTCGACGGACGCAAGGCCTTTATGGCTGAAATATTCAACGACAGCCTTATTATGCACCAATGGCCCCAGTGTAAACCAGCTTCCTTCCTCCAGGGCCGTTTCCTCGCTGATTTGAAAAGCTCTTCTGACACCGGCACAAAAACCGGCTTCATCAGCCACAATAAGCTGCAAATCATACACCTCATAATATACACTAATAATTTCGTAGCAAAGAAGCTAATTCCTGCTTTATTGACGCAAAAGGTCGTTTATTTTCTCGGATACTTCGTTGCTGAGTTTGCCCATGGTTTCCGAATTAATCTTTTGCCCCTGATAATCAAGCATGGAAATGGGTTCTCCAATTCGAATCATCAGCGGTCGGAGCCAACCACAGGGCAAGGTTTTATCCGTGCCGATACAGGCTACCGGCAGAATCGGCGCCCCGGAACGCAGGGCTATCATGGCTGCTCCAGCCTGGGTATTCTCCACCTGACCAGGCTTTTTGCGGGTTCCTTCGGGAAAGATTCCCAGGACTTTGCCATCTTCCATCAATTGCAGTGCATGCCGGATGGCATGACGGTCAGCATTGCCTCTTTTTACCGGGAAAGCATAAACCCGGGCCAATAGGTTACCCACGATTTTTTGGTTAAACAACTCAGCCTTGGCCATAAAATGCACCGGGCGATCAATAGCTACGGCCACCAACAAAGGATCCATAAAGCTCAAATGATTGGCGGCCACAATGACGGCACCGCTGCCGGGAAGGTTGGCGAATCCTTCAATTTTCAAACCCATAATCAAGAATATAAATTTAAGGACTGCTCTGGCGCTATTGTAAAGCATCTTGCTTCTCCCCGATAATGGCCAGCATACGGTCCAGAACCACTTCGATATCCAAGTGACTGGTATCAATCACGAACGCATCGTCCAGGATTTTTAATGCCCCCATGGCCCGTTCCCGATCCATGCGATCACGTTCCTCAATCTGCCGGCGGACACTTGTTTCATCTTGGATAAAACCCTGTTTTTCCAACTCCAGCAGGCGTCGGCGGGTTCTCTCTTCAATGGAGGCCGTAACATAAAACTTGATATCAGCCTGGGGCAGAACCTGTTCCCCGATGTCTCTCCCATCCATGACCACATCATTCATTTGGGCCATGTCCTGTTGTTTTTTTACCATCACGTTTCGTACCCGGGGCTGGGCGGCAACCACAGAAACATTGGCGTTAATCTGCGGACTGCGAATGGCTTCGCTGACATCCACGCCATCACAAAACACTTGTTGCTGCTCAGCCTCTTTAACAAAACGGATATCCGTACGGCCAGCCAGTTCACGGAGTTTTTCCTCATCCTGCAAATCAATCTTTTTAACCAGTGCCTTCCATGTCAAAGCTCTGTACATGGCTCCGGTATCAATATAAATATAACCCAATTTTTCGGCTATCAGGCGCGCTGCCGTACTTTTTCCGGCACCCGCAGGTCCGTCGATTGCTATTTGCATTGGTTTACCTGCCTAACCATTTTCTCATATATTTTAGCATAACGGCTAATGATATAAAAGCAAGTGGCGGAAAATACAATCACGACGAACGTAACCGTCAAGCCCGACTCGTATGGTGAAATGATACAGCTCATTATTTAACGGTTGTAATGCGCTGGTTTTTTCGCTAATCTATAGAGTAAGACGCAGCAAAAAGGAGAAAGTTGCCATGTCATTGTCGATGAATTTTCAGCTTCATTATATTAATCAAGAGCAGCATCTAATGTTGCCTCGAACCAGTTCCATTATCCTGACCCAAAACTTGTATGACATTTTGTTCCAATATGTCATTACCCCGGAAAAAGAAGCCCTGCTTGACAGTTTTATCAAACGGTTGGAGAGCCATATAAAGAGCAAGGCCGAAGCCCCCTTCTCCCTGCCGGTCAGCGAACTGGAATTTCTGGAAGAAGGTCTGGAGGAATTGCGGCTGCTGAATTGGGCAGAAATACCGGTATCCGTTTTTCGCATCAATCTTGATGCCTGTCTGGACAAGGAGAGAACCGAAGATGAAATGGAAAACATCGCAACCCTGCTGGCACAGCTGATGATCATCAGACGTTATCCCGGATCTGATCTGGTTTATGTCTATCCGTCCAATCTGGTCCGCTATTAACCAAAATTCAAAGATAGTGTAAACGAAGGAGGTACAAATATGGATTTAAAAGGATCAAGAACAGAAGCGAATTTAATGAAGGCATTTGCCGGTGAATCACAGGCCAGAAACAAATACAACTTCTGGGCCAGCCAGGCAAAAAAAGAAGGTTATGAACAGATTGCCGGATTTTTTGAAGAGACGGCGGATAATGAAAAAGAACATGCCAAACGGTTGTACAAACTGGCAATTGGCGGCGCCATCAAATCTACCGTGGAAAATCTGGTGGAAGCAGCGCAAGGCGAGAACGAAGAATACACCAGTATGTATCCGGAAATGGAAAGAATCGCCCGGGAAGAAGGCTTTGATGAAATCGCTGATGTCTTCAGAGAAATCGGTGAAGTGGAAGAAGCCCATGAAAAACGTTATTTGAAACTGTTGGAAAACATTAAAAACGGTACTGTTTTCAAAAAATCATCTCCGGTCAAATGGAAATGCCGTAACTGCGGATATATCCACGAAGGCACCGAGCCCCCGGAACTCTGCCCGGCTTGCGCGCACCCGCGTGCTTACTACGAAGAGCTGGCCGAAAATTACTAAACCCCCTGCCCTTGAGTGGCGACCACAAGCGAACCACAGTCTGCATGCAAAAACCCGCTTTCCTTACGGAAAGCGGGCTATTTTTTTATCGAAAGGCCAACAGTGCTTCGCGCAGTATTTTGGCCCCCAGGATCGAAGTGTTGTCTGCAATATCAAAAGGCGGCGAGATTTCCACCAGGTCAAAGCCCACAACATGCAAGGAGGCCAGCTCCAATATCGCTTGAAGAAGATCACGCGAGGTCACCCCTCCCGCTTCGGGAGTGCCGGTACCAGGCGCAAAAGCCGGGTCAAGCACATCGATATCCAGGGTCAAATAAACCGGCCGGCGGCCAATTTTGGCTTTGACCTCGGCAATGACCGCAAGGAATTGATCCAAATAAAGATTGCTGCAACGTTGTGCCAATTGCAATTCTTCCCGGGTCCCGGAGCGGATCCCCAACTGATATAGATTCCTGTCTCCCACCAACTGCAAAACATGGTTCATCACGCTGGCATGGGATAGGGGTTCTCCCATATATCCTTCGCGCAGATCGGCATGTGCATCCATCTGGATCACCACCAAATCCGGGTACACTTCCTTGTAGGCCTTGATGATGGGAAAACTCACCAGATGTTCGCCGCCGATGGAAAAGATCTTCTTCTGCATGGCCAGCAAGGCCCGGGCGGTATCCTCCATCCGCTCCAGACTGCGCTGTACATTGCCGAACGGAATTTGCACGTCTCCAGCATCATAAAAGGCAATCTCCTCCAGCGACAAATCCTGATAAATACTGTACTCTTCAACTTCTTCCGAGACTTCCCGGATGCGATAAGGGGCCAGACGCGTCCCGGGACGAAAACTGGTGGTAGAATCCATCGGCAAGCCAATGATCACCCGATCTGCTTCTTCCAGATGATCCCGGCTGGCCAGGAATATCGCCTTGCGCTCCAGCCATGCTAAATTTTGCATCATCATTTTCCCTGCCCTATGATTTCCTGAACAAAAGCCGGCAATTCAAAAGCGGCCTGGTGTACGCCAGCATTGTAATATTTACAAGGCTTTTCCGGAGAAGATTGGATCCGGCGCGGGTCATACTTCTTGGAACCAACCGTAAAGCTCCAAAGACCGCTCGGGTAAGTAGGGATATTCGCCAGGTAAAGCTCGGTAATGGGAAACACCTGACCAATACCCCGATACACCATTTGGATTACATTCTGGTTAAAGAACGGTGATTCGCTTTGCGCCACCATCATGCCGTCTTCTTTCAAAGCCGCATAACAGCTGGCATAGAATTCCGGAGAAAACAACTGAATAGCCGGTCCGACCGGTTCGGTGGAATCAATCAGAATGATATCAAACTCATCCTTGTGCTCCTGAATATACTTTATCCCATCGTCAACGATCACTTCAGCTTCGGGGTCATCAAAGGAACACGACAACGCCGGGAAAAAGTCCCGGGCAGCCTGAATAACCTGTGCATCTATCTCTACCAAAACGCCTTTTTCCACCTGGGGATGACGCAAGACTTCCCGCAGTGCACCGCCGTCGCCGCCGCCAATGACCAGTACCTTGCGGGGGCAAGGATGGGAATACAAGGCAATCATGCTGATCATCTCGTGATATACGAATTCATCCTTGTCGGTGGTCATGACCATTCCGTCCAGCAACAGCATGCGGCCAAACTGTTCGGTCACAACCACGGCCAGATCCTGAAAAGGGGTTTTTTCCACTCTCAATGTTTCACTGGCCTTGCAGCTAAAACCTAAATAGGGCGTTTGATATTCTGTGACCCATAATTCCAATTGACTTCCTCCTCAATTCAATAAACTGCTCTTAGTACCATAGAGGAACGGCTGCAAAAGCACAACCGATATTCATCACCGTGTGCTCGACAGCAGCTACTTTGACTTCATCAAGTTCCAAATTACGCATGGCAAAAGCTTCTTCCACCATTCTGACGACCTGTTCCTCTGCCTCTTTTTTGCTGCATTTGCCGGAGAATTCCATAATGACTCCGAAACTGTTTTTTTTGATGCCGACTCCCACCGCCGCTGAGATCATGTCCCCCGGTTCGGAACTGGTAATGGAGCCGTAAGCAATGGGCAACAGTGATCCTGGCGGGATGACCAGATCGGGTTCAAATTCACAACCGGGGGGGAGAATACTGCTTACTCTCAATAAATTGGTATTGCCAACACGAGCATTCAACAATGCTCCGTCAAAAGCAGTCAGCGCTGTTGTACCTTCTGAAGAACCTGCGGTTACAAAGAATTTTTTGGGCAACGGCAACACGTAAAATACACCTCCAAATTTCGTTATCTCAATAACAGAATAATTATATCCAATGCCTTCTTAAAAAGAAATAAAATAAAAATTTCCAGACAAATTCGTCTGAAATGAGTATTGGATCTACCGGACACAAATATGCATTTATGCCCGATAGATTTCGTTTGTTCTGATCAGGAAGGATTATTTTTTAAATAGTCGAGGAAAGCATTGACGGATTTACGGCGCACTTTTTGTTTGGGATAAATGACGTAAAAAACTCGCCGAGCTTCCTTTTCCACTAGATTCAAATAGCACAGTCCGGTCCGGGGATGGTCAGCACGGATTACCCAGCGGGATACAATGGAGATGCCCATCCCGGCTTCCACCATGGCCAAAACCAATTCCGTGCTGCCCGCTTCCATATAAACATCAAGCTGATCCTTGTTAAAACTGGCAGCGTTCATCATTTCTTCCACTGCTTTGCGGGTTCCGCTGCCTTTTTCTCTGAAGATCCACCTCTCCTGCTGCAAATCCGCCAGGCTGCATCTGGATTGCCGGGCCAATCTATGATTCGGCGGAACGACTGCTACCAGTTCATCTTCCCGCCAGGGAAAGCCTTCGGCTTTGCGCTGGTTGAGCCAACCGCCCACCAACCCTATATCGAGTTCCCGTTCGCCAATTTTGCTGAAGATTTTCTCGGTATCAGCGATTTCCAGGCTGATGCTGATATGAGGGTGCTCTTCCTTGAACCCTTTGATCAAAGCAGGAAGAATATATTGACCCGGGATGGTGCTGGCTCCCAACAGGAGACTGCCCTTGCGGTCTTCGGCAATGTCCTGCATGGCTTGCTCCAATTTGTCCATGCTGCGGAGCAGATCACGGGCATGACTGTACAGTGTTTCCCCGGCTTCGGTGGTTTTGAGCCGGCGCCCTGATCTCTCCAGCAGGAGGATCCCGTACAAGTCTTCCAAGGCCTGAATTTGTTTGGTAACGGCTGGCTGGGACAAGCCGAGTTCTTCTGCGGTGCGCGAAAGATTACGGGTTTCAACCACCCTGATATAGGTTTTAAATAGATTCACATTCATTTTTCCAATCTCCTGCCCAGATTATCTCAAGAATCCTTCCAATATCGCATCCACCGCTTCTTTTTCAGTCAAACCCAAGGTCATCAGTTTGATCAGCTGCTCGCCGGCAATTTTCCCGATTGCCGCCTCATGCGTCAACACTGCTTCGGCATCTTCGGCCATCAATTCAGGGATCGACTTGATGCGGGCCTTGTCCATCAAAATGGCATCACATTCCACGTGCCCCACGCAACTGGCTTTGCCCACCAAGGCGGCACGAAAAACCTGATAAGAGTTTTCCTGCGCAACAGCACGGGACAAGACCTGAGCTACTCCCCCCACACCTTCGATAATGATTTCTATATCTGATTCCGCCTGCTGATTGCCTTGTGTCAACAAACGCTCCACGATCTTCAGGTTGCCTTTTTCATGCACATGGGCCTCGGTGCGGCGAAAGGTGTCATCAACCCCTTTGATTTGTACCATTTCCAATTCAACCACAGCATCCTTTTCAACAATGATCACCGTAGTGGGATTGAGAACGTTTTTCCCTTCTCCACCACCTTCTCCATAGTGTTTTTCAATGTATTTCAACTTGCCGCCCCGCCTGACGATAATCTCATGAATTCCATCATGGCGTGAACTTCCATGTCCGTCATTATGGATTCCGCAGCCGGCAATTATAGTAGCATCCGCATCTTCACCCACGATAAAGGTATTGTAAACCTTGTCCTGAAATCCTGACTGGGTTAGTATCACCGGCACATGAACGGTTTCATTGCGGGTACCGGGCTTGATCTCCACCAATAGCCCTGGCTTGTCGCCCACGATTGAACTCAGTGAGATGTTGGGGGAGGACTGGCGGATGACAGCTTGTCCGTCCCGTCTTATATTGACTGCCCCCTTGGGTATTCCATGCAATTCCGTAATGGAATTGAGCAAATCCAGGTCCAAATTATTTAATTTCATATAGCATTTCTCCTTGTTGGCATTGGTTTCTTACTTTGCATTCGATATCATCCTTGATCAGATGCCATATTTCGGAGGAACTGCCCCGGCCTGCCACGACCCCGTCCTCAATAACTATAATTTCATCACAGATCGGCAATATCTTTTCATTGTGCGTGATCACGATGGCGGTTTTGTTGGGATTGTTGCGGTAACTGCTAATCAACAGAGTGATCAGCTTCTGGATGGTCCACAAATCAACGCCTGCCTCCGGCTCATCAAAGATCGATATGCTGTTGTCCCGCAGCAGCAACTGAGCCATTTCGATGCGTTTGATTTCTCCTCCGCTAAGTCCCGGACCCAGGTCGCGATCCAGATAATCCTCGGGACAAAGACCCACATCGCGCAAATACTTTCTCTGTTGTAACAATTCGGCCTGCGGAGCAGCTATGGTCAGTACGTCTTTTATCGTCAAGCCCTTGAAGCGCGGCGGCGCTTGAAACGCATAGGCGATGCCGCGGTGAGCTCTTTCGGTGATGGAAAGCTCACTAATATCTTCTCCGTTCAGATAGATTTTGCCCTGGCTTTGCTGGTAGATGCCCATGATCACTTTGGCCAGGGACGTTTTGCCGCCTCCATTGGGACCGGTGATGGCATATACCTTGCCCTTTTCGAAATCAAGGTTGACCCCTCTCAGAATTTCTTTGTCTTCGCCGCTGTCACAGGCGATTTGCATCCATATATTCTCAAGTTTCAACATAATGTTCCAACCTCCCTATCGTAAAAAATTTATAACAACCGCTTAATCGGTCCTTCAATGATATAATTGCTGCCGGAGATACGCTTTATACTTGTTGCGTCTTGCAGTCCGGACAATATGCATAAATTTTCAATTGATGATCGACAATGGCAAATCCCTGTTCTTCGAGATGCTTCTCCAAACTGTCCAGCAAGGTTTCCTCTACTTCAAAGATTCGGTTGCAGGCTACGCAGATGATATGATGATGTTGGTGGTCTTCCTGCACCGATATCTCGTAGCGATATTTTCCTCCGTCCAACAGGGTCTTGTACAAGACCTGCATGGACGCCAAACGTTCCAATGTTCGATAAACCGTCGCGATGCCAATATGAGGCACTTTTTGCCGGGCTTTAAACAGCACTTCCTCGGCGGTCAGGTGGCAGCTCAAATTTTCGCGCATGACATCCAGTACCGCTTTGCGCTGGCGGGTAAGTCTGTAATTTGAGGCTGCAAGCCGGTCATCGATCGATTTGTAGGGCATGACTACCTCCTCAAAAAAAACTGTTATAACTATAGTATATCATTTCAGGCAATGTCCAGAAATAATCGCACGAAATCTGCTGTCGTTGCTCCACCTGCTCCCGGGCACTATGCTCGTCCAGAGACGATAAAATAAAAACAGGCACCTGAATCGTGAGGTGCCTGTTTTTCATGGCTGCTCGATTTTTCGCCGCTATTCTTTTAAAACTTGGTTAGATAGTTCGTCACTTCCCACGGGGTGACCTGTACATTATAGTCCTGCCATTCCTGCATTTTGCCTTCTTTGAAGCGAGTGTAAATATGCTCTCCCAGCGCATCAATGATAATTTGATCCTTGTCGAGCTCTTGCAAGGCCTCCAGCAGATTGCCCGGCAGGCTATCAATACCAACCGCTTTTCTTTCCGCGTCATCCATCTTGTAAATATTTTTATCAACCGGCGCTGGCGCTTCCATCCGCTTGGCAATGCCATCCAGGCCTGCCCGCAGCATGACTGCCAAAGCCAAATAAGGATTGCAGCTGGGGTCAGGATTCCTCACTTCAATGCGGGTACTTAATCCCCTTTTGGCCGGCACTCGAATCAGGCAGCTGCGATTGGCCCCTGACCAGGCGATATATACCGGCGCCTCAAAGCCTGGCACCAATCTTTTATAAGAATTGATGGTGGGGTTGGTGATGGCCGAGAGCGCTCTGGCATGGCTCATAATTCCCCCCATATAATAACGCGCCATGTCACTTAACTGGTCAGGGCTGTTGGCATCCCAGAAAACATTCTGGCCTGCTTTAAAAAGCGACTGATGCGTATGCATGCCTGAGCCGTTGACGCCGTAGATCGGCTTGGGCATAAAAGACGCATGCAGACCGTGACGCTGGGCAATGGAGCGCACGGTAAGTTTAAATGTCATAATCGCATCGGCAATATGCAGAGCATCCCCATATTTGAAATCGATTTCGTGCTGACCAGGAGCAACTTCATGATGAGAAGCTTCAATTTCAAAACCCATTTCTTCCAGAGTAATATCCATGTCACGACGGGCATTCTCTCCCAGATCCAGCGGTGCCAAATCGAAGTAACCGGCTTCGTCCTGCGTCTGGATGGTAGCCCGACCGTTCTCGTCCGCCAGGAAAAGGAAAAACTCTGCTTCCGGTCCAACATTCATGGTGTAGCCCAGCGCTTCCGCTTCCTGCAGCACTCGTTTCAGATTGTTGCGGGGACAACCGGCAAAAGCAGTTCCGTCAGGATTATAAATATCGCAGATCAAACGTGCAACTTTGCCGTTGGAGGATCTCCAAGGGAATATCACAAACGTATCCGGATCAGGTATTAAATACATATCCGACTCATCTATCTCAGCAAATCCTGTTATGGAAGAGCCATCAAACATAATCTCTCCGTCCAGTGCTTTTTCCAACTGGCTGACAGGAATAGCCAGGTTTTTCATAACACCTTGAATATCCGTAAACTGCAGGCGAATAAACTTGACATCACAATCTTTTACTTGTTTTAAAATTTCAGCCTTGTTTTTCTGTGCCATAATCATCTCTCCTTATCTTATAATCGATTGTTTTTCCTCGCTCAGGATGATTTCCTGGGCCAGATCCTTCATCGACATGGCCCGATTCATGCTTTGCTTTTGCAGGTAACGATAGGCTTCGCTTTCAGTCAATCCCTGTGTTTTCATGATCATTCCTTTGGCTTTTTCAATCAGCTTGCGGTTGCTGAGATTCTCCTTTAACCTGGTTACCTCTTGCTGTATGGAAGCGACTTTGCTTCGATACAACAAAGCTACTTCAATCACTGAAACCAAAGTCTCTTCTGTATAGGGTTTCAGTAAATGGGCAATTTCCTGGAGACTCCTGCGGTGAATATCATCGGTTATTACCAGCACCGAACTGAGATTGTCATCTTCGATGATACCCGCAATTTCTTCCGGACTGCCGCCTTCCAGATTGGCATCGATGATTACCAAATCGGGGAAAAGGCGCCTGGTTTTGCGCAGCAGTTCAGGGGCGTTGCGAGCTTCAGCCTGAATCTGATAACCGGCATGCTGCAACGTATCCTTTAAAATTCGCCGGCTATTTTCCTTGCTGTCTGCAATGATTATCTTGACTCCCGACACAATCCGTCCTCACCTGCCTTCAAAAAAAAAGTCCGCAGCATAGCCGGTTCAAGAACTGACTAAACAACGGACATCTTCGCCCCAAAATTTCTTTATTTCTTTAACAGTATAGTAACTGTAATCTGTTTTGGCAATCCTCTGCCGGCCGATATACTGTATACCTCAAACGGACTGGCAATTACCGTAAATCCTTGATGTCGGCATTTTTCTTGAGCTTCTCCATATAATCATTGTAAGCCTGGCTTTTCTGTGCGTTTTCCAACTGGGCAACAATGCTTGCCTTTACTTCCTCAAACGTTTTTTGCTGCGGCTCCTTCTTGTTACCCGCCTTGATGATATGGTAACCGTATTCACTTTTCACCGGTTCCTGTGTATATTCTCCCGGCTGCAAATCCAGGGCAGCCGTCTTGAACTCGGGTACAAACTGGGTGCTTTCATTGACCAGCCCCAGATCTCCGCCTTGTTCCTTATTGCTGGTGTCAATCGAAAATTCCTTGGCCAGCGATGCAAAATCGCCTCCTCCGCTAAGCTTGTCAATGATTTCCCGGGCCGTCTTTTCATCCTCGACCAGGATATGAAAAATTTGAATCCCGCCTTGATCCATAAATTCTGATTTATTTTGTTCATAGTACTGACTGGCTTCTTTGTCACCGGCTTTGATGTTGGCCGTAACTTTTTCCGCCAGTTTGCTGTTAAGTTGCTGGGTCTCCAGATATTCCCGCAGTCCCTTTTCTGTAAATTTGCTTTCCTCCAGGAATTTATTGTAACCTTCTTTATCTGTGGCATTTTTACTTTCTTTAATATAGTTAAGGTATTCGTCTACTTCTTTGCTGTCCAGTTTGATTCCCTGCTTTGCAGCATCCTGACGAATGAGTGTCTGTAAAACCAAATTATCGTAAGTATTGGTTTTAATCTGGTCAATTACCTTTTTGTCCTTGCTTTCATCCAGCTTTGTGCCTTGTGCAATTTCATAATCGGCCTTGAGCACGGCATAAAGCGAATTAAACGCTGCCTGGGTAATCTTTTCTCCGTTTACTTCAGCAATGGGTTTGTCAGTTTTATCAGCATTACAGCCCAGCAAAAACATCGCCAGACACAAAACCACTACCGCTAGGATGCTCTTTTTCACTACCATTCCTCCCTCTTTGTCATCAACACTGCCATACATTATAGCACAGTTAAACAGTTAGCCCAACTTGCTGGAAACAGTTCCATAAGCAAGATGATGTTCACAATAGCAGAGAGATGATTGTAGACAATTTTACTGCAGATACATTGTTACTACATAGTTTTGCATCTTTCTACATGTTATAATTATAAGGAATTTATGCAAAGGAATGACGACATGAAGAAAATGAACCTGAGCACCAAACTGATGTTATCCGGCAGTATTGTTATTCTGGTGATTTGCACGGTATTGGGTATCAGTTCATACATACAAGCCAAAAAGGGCCTCGAAGCAATCGTATACGAAACCATCACCGACAAAGCCAAGGACAGCGCCCGACTGATTGGCAACAAACTGCAACTCGACCTGAATTCATTATATGATATTGCCCAGTCATCCGCTGTCGTATCCATGGACAAGAACACACAGGCTGGCTTCCTGGCGGATGTAAAACGCAGCATGAATTACAAAGAACTGGCGGTGGCAACCCCTGACGGGTCGATTAAGTTTTCCGACGGTCATAATTACAACATTGCCAAAAAAGAATACTTTCAAATGGCCTTGAAAGGTAAAACCAACTTTTCCGAGCCCATATCAAACCAGTTGGACGCAAACATGCAGGTATATCTGGCCAGTCCAATCTTTTTAGAGGGCAAAGTAATCGGGGTGCTGGTAGCCAGCTATGACGGCAGTAACCTCTATGACATATCCAAAAATTTGAATTTTTCCAAAACCGGCTATGCTTATGTCATTAACAAATACGGAATCAAAATAATGCATCCTCGTTATGATATGGTTTTGGCCCAAGACAATGATTTTATTAATGTAAAAAAAGACCCCTCCCTGGAGGAACTGGTTGAATTACAGAAACGGATGATTAACGGGGAAATAGGCTATGGGGAATATACCTATAAGAATAATCATAAAATCATGGGGTTTGCACCGATCCCCGGGACGACATGGTCACTGGGAGTGACCGCCCCCATGAATGAACTGATGAGTTCACTGGATGAATTAAAAACCGGCATTATCATTTTCACCCTGGCCATTCTTATTTTGGGTCTGCTGACCACATACAGTATGGGTCGTCGTATGTCCCGCAGTATTATAGCCTCGATCAGACAGGCCAAATTAATGGAAGCAGGAGATTTTACCCAGGATGTTGATACCGCCTTTCTCGGCCGCAACGATGAACTGGGTGATCTGTCGCGGGCACTTGACCGGGTCACGGTTAGCACCCGCCAACTAATGAGCATTCTAAGCAACAGCAGTCATGAATTGGCGGCCTCCAGCCAGCAGTTGTTGTCAGCAGGCGAAGACATTGCCACAAATATGAAACAGTCCGCCTTTTCCACCGCGGAAATCGCTGCGGGCATGGAGGAAATCTCGGCTGCCATGGAAGAAATCAATGCAGCCAGTCAGGATATGGAGTATACTCTGGTCAAAGTCCGGGAAGAAGCCAACCAGGTTCATGTTGAAGCTGCCAATATTGACAAACGTGCCTTGCAGGTCCACAAAATGTCACAGCAGTCACAAGCCGCCACCCTTGCCATGTACAATGAAATCCAGACCAAAGTATTACAGGCCATTGAAGATGCCAAAGTAGTCAAGGAGATTTCCGGTCTGGCGGATAATATTGCCGGAATTGCCAACCAAACCAATCTGCTGGCCTTGAATGCTGCCATCGAGGCGGCCCGAGCAGGTGTGCAGGGTCGTGGGTTTGCCGTGGTCGCTGAAGAAGTGCGAAAGCTGGCAGAAGACTCCGCTGCCTCGGTCAACAGCATCCAAAAACTCACCAAACAGGTTCAAAACTCCATCGCCAATCTGGTCAACAATGCCAATTCCCTGCTCAATTTTATCAACAAAGATGTTGTCCGCGACTATAACCTTTTGGTTGAGTTGGGTATCCAGTATAAGAATGATGCTGATATGACCAAGGCTTTGACTGATACGGTCAGTAAAAATATTGAAAACGTCATTATCGCCATTTCCGAAATCAACAAAGCCATTGATGCCACCTCCGCTACGGTTCAGCAAACGGCTGCCGGCTCCCAGCAAATCGCCAAGGGAAGTGAAACAACCACTGAGTTGGCACTGAGCATCAACGCTGCTGCCCGTGCTTTGTCAGAGAACGCCGAGAATCTGCGCAATCTTATCAGCAATATCAAAGTTTAAATTTTAATATACTGATACATCCTGCAGATGGTTTAATATATAACAAGCCCGCACCAATTGGATGATGCGGGCTTGTTGTTTATGCGGATAATACCAAATTATACGATTCCCTGGGCAACCATGGCATCAGCAACTTTCACAAAACCAGCGATATTGGCACCTGCGACCAGATTACCCTCAAACCCGTATTTGCGGGCTGCCTCACTGGATTTCTGGTAGATATCAATCATGATGTTCTTAAGTTTGTTGTCAACTTCTTCAAAGCTCCAGGAATAACGCATACTGTTCTGCGACATTTCCAGCGCGGAGACTGCCACTCCTCCAGCATTGGCTGCCTTAGCCGGGCCGAAGAGCACTTTGTTATCGTGAAATACTTTCACTGCTTCAGGCGTGGAGGGCATATTGGCTCCTTCGGCCACTGCGATACAGCCGTGACCAACCAGGGTTCGTGCCGCCTGTTCATCCAATTCGTTCTGGGTGGCGCAGGGCAGCGCGATATCACAGGGAACCGTCCAGATGCTTTCACAACCGTCATAATACTTGGCGGCAGGGTGGGCATTCACATATTCTTTAATTCGTTTTCTTTCTACTTCTTTAATCTGTTTGATGGTATCGAGTTTGATTCCATCTGCATCAACAATATAACCGGAGGAATCACTCATCGCCACCACCTTGCCGCCCAGCTGGTGTATCTTTTCCGCCGCATAGATGGCAACGTTGCCGGACCCGGAAACAACTACGGTTTTGCCTTGAAAATCGGTGTTTTTCTCTTTCAGCATTTCCTCGGTAAAATAAACCAGACCGTATCCAGTGGCTTCGGTTCTGACCAGACTGCCTCCCCAAGCCAGTCCTTTCCCTGTCAAAACACCCTCGTAAATGTTCTTGATACGCTTATACTGCCCATACATAAAACCAATCTCGCGTCCACCAACCCCAATATCACCGGCTGGAACATCGGTGTCTTGTCCTATATGCCGATAGAGTTCCGTCATAAAGCTCTGGCAAAAGCGCATAATTTCAGCATCTGATTTTCCTTTGGGGTCAAAATCACTGCCGCCCTTGCCTCCGCCAATCGGCAATCCGGTCAGAGAGTTTTTAAAGATCTGTTCAAAACCCAGGAATTTGATAATGGAAGCATTGACCGAAGGATGGAATCTCAACCCGCCTTTGTATGGTCCGATGGCACTATTGAATTCAAATCTGAAACCACGATTCACCTGCACCTTGCCATTGTCATCCACCCACGGAATCCGGAACATGATTTGTCTTTCCGGTTCCACAATTCTTTCCACCACCGCGTATTCTGTGTATTCAGGGTGCTTCTCCAGGACAGGGTCCAGCGATTCCAGTACTTCCTTTACCGCTTGATGAAATTCCGGTTCATTGGGATTTCTTTTAATTACCTGGGCCAGGATCTCGTTCACGTTCGACATGGTTTTTTCCTCCTTTGGAAAATTATTTGCTTTTGCTGGGCACCAAATTTACATTTAGGATTATAGTTTTAATTTATGCAAACATAAATAGGTTTTGCGCAAATATATTGTATTCATGAAATGCCTGAAATATGGTATTTTGTATGCATTATACCGGGCTTAAACCTTTGTGAATACCACCACCCTGAGACGACAAAAAACCTATGCACCTGACGTACTGGATACGCAGATGCATAGGCTTTTGCCATGCGGAATAAAACTCTTAGCAAAGAATCATATCGTTGGTTGAATCAATCGTTTTCGTTTTGGCAATGATTTATCCTCGAAACTTGAGCAAAGTCGGATCCGTGATCTTGACCGGTACGAAGATCGGTCCGTCTGCCCCTGCAGCAAGTACGGCTTTGCCGTCCCGGGCCGCAAATCCACTGGTATGGAGAAAGGATTGTCGCTCTGGCGGATAGACAAAATCGATATCCCAATTGGGGTTCATGCGCTGGCTCAAAGCTGCCCATATATCCAAATTGTTCTGCCCGGCCGGGGAATCCTTGGCCGCCCTGATGGCAACCATCCTGCCATCAGCCGTGATATAAGTGCCGTCAACTTCCAGGCTGGTCGACATTGGCAAAACCACGTCCGCCAAGGCAGCGGTTGCGGTGAGATAAGGGCTGGCCGCCATTAGGAATTCCAGTTTGGCCAAATCCCCGGCTTCTACCAGGCCTGCTTCAACCGGATCCTCCCCGAGAATAAAGGCGGCTTTGATTTTGCCTTCAAGCAAAGCCTGCGTCACTTGCAAACCGTCTTGTTGGAAACCGGCCTGCCAGATGCCGTTGCTGTTGGCCCCAGGATTAATAACAATCATTCCATTGCGGGCCGAGCCAACCTTGCCGGCCATTACCATCAGATTCGCCATTAACTCAACCGCCTCGGTTGAGACTGTATAGCCGTCCACAATAATCATGGCTTTTTTAGCTTTGCCGTAGGCAGCAGCAATCGCCTGGGCTTGTTGCCCCGGAACGATCTTTTGCAGCGTTGCCAGCAGTTCTCTATAGCCGTTCGTTCTGGTCTGAACAAACTTCTCATCCACCAGTGATTGGGCAGCCAATGCGGCCATGATTTCTCTCAAAAAGGCCGTATGATTTTCAGGACAAATGCATTGTTCGGAAATATCATCCAGCAACGTTTTTTCTGAACTGAGCACAAGCAATTGTGCCCCTTGTCTGACTGCGCTGCGAATCCGGGTTGGTACAACCTGGTTCTGGTTAAAGGAGCCCAGCATCAGGATGAGATCGGTACCGTTCATTTCATCCAGGCTGTTGGTCGCCTGGTTCTCGCCCAACACCTTGTAAAGCCCGCGTCCAGCGTCAGGCGTAAAACTGCTTAGTTGGTCAGTCGCCAGCATTTCCTGCCAGGAAGCAGCAATCTGCGCTTCCTCCAGGGTTAACGACGGAGAAGCAAAGATGGCAATCGATCCTGGTTCGGATTTGGCTTTTACGGCCAGACTTTTCTTGGCGATATAGGTCAGGGCTTCATCCCAACTGCACTCCTGCAGTTCTTCTCCCCTCTTTAACAGCGGGGTGCGTAATCGTTCGCTCCCGGCAGCAAATCCAAAGCGGCCTTTGGCGCAAAGCGTTTCGCCTTGATCCGGGGTGATTCTGAACACAGTTTCACCCCGACTGCTGATCACCTGACCACAACTCAAGCCGCAGAAGGAACAATGGCTGCTGACAGTATCCATCGCCAACGGAACATTCTTCACATGGGCATTCTTTTCAATCAATGCCCCGGTCGGACATACACTGATGCACTGTCCACAGCTGATACACTCGCTGTCCTGCAGCGGACGCCCAAATTCAGGTTTTACCAGACTGTCAAAACCCCGATGCACCAAGCCAAGTGCCCCTACGCCCATATGCTCGTCACAGATTCTGATGCACAGTCCACACAAAATACATTTAGCCGCATCCCTCTCGATGAAAGGATGTTCGTCATAAGCCATGACCGGATGCTTGTCACCGGCCAGTTGGCGCGGATCAACATGGTATTCATTGGCATATTCGATCAGTTTGCATTCAAAGAAATCCTGACAGCCGCATTCCAGACAACGACTGCCTTCCTGCCGCGCTTGTTCCGGTGTCATGCGTCCGGCAATCTCCAGGAAATCATGGCGTCTGACCGCCGGATCACGGTGAACCGGTTTAACTCGCTCCACTCTTTTCACGTGGGCAAAGTCATCTGCCGTCAATCCGGTTCTTTCAACGGTAAATGTTCCCGGGACAGGCAATTCCACGCCGTTTAAATAGGCATGCATGGCCAAGGCGGCTTTTTTTCCTTGGGCGATGGCTTCAATGGCGATACCAGGTCCGGTAACGGCATCACCGCCGGCAAATACTCCCTGGAGATTGGTCTGCAGGCTGTCAGTATCCGTACCAATGCATCTCCATTTGTCAATTTGTATTCCCGGCAGATCAGAAGTATCCACCTGCTGCCCGATGGCAGCCACGATGGTATCCACGGGAATTATTTCCTGTTCACCTTCAATCGGCACCGGTTTGCGTCTGCCGGAACTGTCCGGCTCTCCCAGTTGCATCTTTTGACAACGGATGGCAACGGCCCGTCCGTCTTCGGCCATAATTTCTTCCGGTGCCAGCAGGAATTTGAATATTACGCCTTCTTCTTCTGCTTCTTCGATTTCAATGTCTTCCGCCGGCATTTCCTCCCGGGTACGACGATAGAGCACCATGACTTCATCAGCACCCAAGCGGACGGCTGTACGGGCTGCATCCATGGCTGTATTTCCGCCGCCGATGACGGCTACCCGCTGACCGATTGGGACATTGCCATTTAAAGCAGCTTCCCGCAGGAAGTCAATTCCACCTACCACCCCTTCTACATCTTCGCCGGGGCAGCCAATACGGGTATATTTCCAGGCACCTATGCCGATGAAAACAGCATCATGGTTCTGACGGATGTAATCAAAGCTAATATCCCGATTGATTCTGGTGTTGCATAAAATATCCACCCCCAAGGCTTCGATCAATCTGATCTCCTGGTCCAGAATCTCCTTGGGCAGACGATACTGGGGTATGCCATAACGCAGCATGCCGCCAGCCTGAGGCATTGCTTCATAAATGATCACTTCATGCCCTTCCAGAGCAAGATAATAAGCCGCAGTAAGTCCGGCCGGTCCACCACCGATGATGGCCACCCGCTTGCCGGTACTCTCTTTGGGTACAGGAATATAAGGATTATCATTATAAATATCCTGCTCGGCTGCAAAGGTTTTGAGTGCAGCAATCGCTACCGGTGCTTCCAGCAACTGCCGGCGGCAGGCTTCTTCACATGGATGCGGGCAGACCAGGCCAATGCTGGCCGGCAGTGGAATTTGCTCCCGGATCAATTTTAATGCTTCCAGATACTCGCCATTGGCGATCAAGCCGACATAGCCCTGGCAATCGGTGTGAGCCGGGCAGGCCTTCACGCAAGGTGGCCTGCAGTCGCCGCTGTGATCAGAGAGCAGCAGTTCCAGCGTCATTTTGCGTGATGCTCTGACTTTTTCCGAATTGGTGATGACCACCATGCCCTGGTTGATTTCAGTTGCACATGCCCGGGCCAGTTTATTGCTGCCTTCAATCTCAACCACGCACAGACCACAGGCACCATAGATCTTTAGTCTTTCATCGTGGCACAGAGTAGGGATTGCAATGCCGTTTGCCTGTGCCAGTTCAAGGATGGTCTGGCCAGCGTAGCCTTTCAGTTCTTTGCCGTCAATATTTACCTGTAACATTGTCTTCACCCCTCCTCTATTCAACGATGACGGCGCTCCATTTGGAAGGACAGGCTTCCAAACAGCTGCCGCATTTAATACACTTGCTCTGGTCAATTACATAGGGCTGTTTCTTTTCGCCGCTGATACATTGTACCGGGCATTTCTTGGCGCAGAGACCACAGCTCTTGCAGCGTTCCGCATCGATATGGTAGGTAATCAGTTCCTTGCATTGATGCGCCGGACATTTTTTATCGTAAATATGGGCTTCATATTCCTCCCGGAAATAGCGGATCGTTGTCAATACCGGATTGGGTGCACTTTGGCCCAGTCCGCATAGAGAACCGGCAATAATTTGGCTGCCCAAATTCTCCAGCAGTTCAATGTCTCCCTCCTGGCCTTTGCCTTCACAGATGCGATTGAGGATTTCCAGCATGCGTTTTGTGCCGATCCGGCATTGTACGCACTTGCCGCAGGACTCCTTCTGGGTAAAATTCAGGAAGAACCTGGCCAAATCTACCATGCAGGTTCCTTCGTCCATAACTACCATACCACCGGAACCCATGATGGCTCCCGTATTACTGATGGATTTATAATCAACCGGGGTATCGAGCAAACTCTCCGGGATACAACCACCGGAAGGCCCTCCCAACTGAACCGCTTTAAATTTACGGCCATCTTTAATACCGCCGCCCAGATCATAGATGATTTCCCGCAGTGTGATTCCCATCGGAACTTCGACCAGTCCGCCCCGTTTAATTTTTCCGGCCAGGGCGAATACTTTGGTGCCTTTGCTGTCTTCGGTTCCCATGGCGGCAAAGGCTGCACCGCCTTCCTGGATGATCCAGGGGACATTGGCCAGGGTCTCAACATTGTTGATATTGGTAGGCTTTTGCCAGTAACCCCGCTGTGACGGAAAGGGAGGTTTCAGTCGAGGCATACCGCGTTCCCCTTCCAAAGAAGCAATCAAGGCTGTTTCCTCTCCACAAACAAACGCTCCTGCCCCCTGTTTGACAATGATGTCATAGGAAAATTGGCTGCCGAAAATATTTTTTCCCAGAATATTTTTTTTCCGGGCTTGTTGGATGGCAATTTCCACCCGTTTAACAGCCAGCGGATACTCCGCACGTGCATAAATAATTCCTTGGCTTGCTCCAATCGCAAAGCCTGCGATTGCCATTCCTTCAAGCAAAGTATGCGGGTCACCCTCCAGCACGCTGCGATCCATAAAAGCACCGGGGTCACCTTCATCCGCATTGCACACAACATATTTTTGCGGATTTTTTTCCGCCCGGGTAGCATTCCATTTGAACCAGGTCGGGAACCCTGCTCCGCCTCTGCCGCGCAGTCCCGAAACTTTAATCTGCTCGATGACCCCTTCCGGATCGTTGCCTTTCACCACGCTTTCCAGCGCCTGGTATCCGCCGGTTTTGATATAGTCATCGATTGATTCGGGATCGATGTGACCACAATTGCGCAATGCAATACGAACTTGCCGGGACAAAAACTCATTGCTTTGCTCCGACGTGGAAACCAGATATTTGTCCAGCGTTTCGGGATGTTCGGCTTGCATAATCTCCCGGGCAATTTCCGGGGTGACATGTCCAAACATGTAGGCCCGTCCATCATCATAGATCATTTCCAGCAAAGGCTCATGATGGCACATGCCAATACAGCCAGTTTGTTCAAGTTTTATATCCTGACCCTGGACGCCAATCTCTTCCTGAACCACGTCCCAGACCGGTAAAGCACCGGCAGCAATTCCGCAGCTGCCAATCCCTATTTTTATTATCATGCTGTGACACCTCCCTCAGCATTCATTTTTTCCTGCTTGTAGATATCACGAATGATCGCACAGGCTTTGTCTGGTGTCAACGGTCCATACGCACGCCCATTGATCATCATGACCGGCGCCAGACTGCAGCAACCCAGACAGGCGGCATCGGACAAAGTAAACAAACCATCTTCGGTCGTCTCGCCCATGGATACTTTTAATTCCTCTTCCAACGCTGTTGCAATTCGTTCCGATCCGTTTACATGACAGGCAGTCCCTTCACACAGCAAAATAATGTATTTGCCCATAGCGGTAAGCCGAAATTGAGTATAAAACGTTGCTACCCCATAAACCTGGGCGCGTTTTATCCCAAGTCCGTCCGCAATGTGCTGCAACACTGACAGCGGCAGATATCCATAGATATCCTGCGCTTTTTGCAGCACCGTGATGAGATTGCCGGCTTCCTGACTATACATGCTTAGGATATCATCCATTAAATGCAAGTCAACATCGGCCTGAACAAATTGTTTCTCCATTCTATCTTCTGCCTGACAGGAGCAGGTCATGGAGAACACCCCTTTCCGTTATTAATTACCGAGACAATTCATGGTTCTGACTTGCCTTGGTTACAAACAATTGTCGTTCGCACCAGCCGTTTTACTCCAGTGCGGGAATAAATAAAGCATCTTACATTATTATAACAATCATGATTCAACACAAAATTCTAAATTTTTTCCAATTGCTCCTAAACATAATCAATTATCGAACTTAATGTACGAATTGTAAAGACAAACGTAGGCAAGTTCAATATTATTGTATATTCATACAAAACCAAAACCAACTCTTGTTATTCATTATAGTATAGTCTAAAGCTTGGTTCTTTTCCCGCATGGGTCAGTGTCTGGTTTAATAACATAATATGATATTATGTTATTATGTTATTATATATTTCTTTATTGGACATTTTTTTAGTATATTAGTGCGATTTTTGTGCTTGTTCTGTCATTCACAAATTTCCTCTGTGATAATTGAGAAAGGAGCATCATGTTATCATCTTGTTATCTCCCTATTCTGTAAGGTTCACAGCTTATTAAATGAATCCGTTTGTGTTTGCGCTTGTGATAACTAGTACAATAAAGATTGCCCACCCCTTGAACAAGTCGAAATGCCCTTTTTAAACAGCATAATAACACCAGGCAATTGTAAATACCCGTGTTTTTCGAATAAAATAATATCAGAGGAATTGTACGTCAATAAAAAATCGAAAGGGGGTAACATATATGCTTAAGTATATCTCTGTAGTGGTTCCGGAAGAAATCGATCGTGAATTACGGTTTGCATGTGCGGATCAGGCAGTAACCAAATCACGGTTGGTTAGAAAGTTGATCGAAGAGTATCTGGATGATTGGCGTCAGCATTTTGAAGGCAATATTGATATGCTAGATAAAGAGCTGGACGATGAAGACAAAAAATAATCAGGTTTGAAAAAAGTTTTATCAAAAAGTTTGTTTTAATGATAATCGTTTGAGCGGAAATAAAGGAAAGCCAATGAAAAATAAATTTCATTGGCTTTCCTTTGTTTTTGGCCATTTTTTCAAATTATTCTCTCCTTTCAGCTGAATTCTCTCTCATTCTTCAAATATCACATTTTGCTATTTAGATTACATCATGTTATCTTATTATCATAAGATGTTAATAGGTTCACAGGTTAATTGGGAGGAGGTTATAGCTATGGAAGGACTCTTGTTATCACTGGCAATTGCCTTAACCTTCATAAGCGGAACGGCAGGCACTCTCTATGTTTTTAAAAGAGTATGGCTGGATGTTTAAGCGTATCAGCAGCTGAACAAATTCAGTTATTGAATGGATAAATAAACACTAGAAAGAGGTGTTGAATATGACAGAACTGCAAAGAATATTTTTGGTTTACACCGGGATGTATTTCGTCGTTATCGCTGCATTGTATCTCGCATTTCATGTAGCGTTGATTATATTGGAGCGGGAAGCCCGTATCAAACATGCCAAATGCAAGGTACTCGTTGCCAGGAAAAGGGCTGATGAACAGGAAAGATGGAAAACAGCCTATGCACTCTATAATAAAAAGCACCAAAAAGAAGTCCCGCAGAGATTGGAAACAGCCGTATAACCCTCATACACACAACAATAAAGCCGGATTCTCCAAAAGAATCCGGCTTTTTGCTGTCTGTATGATTGTTGAGGTTGCATATATTTAGTTGATGAGCCCAATAAAAACTTCAATCAAGAACAGCACATAAAAAATTCCGCTGATCAGCAACATCTTGGCACTTATATGTTTTCTGTTGCGCAACTCAACAAAGAGCAGAACGGAAGCGGCGATAGCCAAGACTGCTGACAACAGCGCAGAGCGGGTCAGCTGCCAATCGGTCAGAAATATACCGATGGCTGGAATCAATGAACTTTGAAATACCATGGCGCCCGTTATGTTCCCTAATGCCAAGGTGTCTTTGCCCCGCGAGATCCATATGACGCTGTTGAATTTTTCCGGCAGCTCCGTCGCGATCGGGGTAATAATGATAGCCAGTACAAAAGCAGGCACGCCATAGATGACGGCTACTTCACTTATGGAATTAACAAACAGGTTGGCTCCGACAATAATCATGGTCAGCGCCAGCACAACCTGAAAAATCACTCGGTAAAGCGGTGGATTATCATGATCTTTGGCAAAATAGCAACTGGGAATATCCTCTTCGTCACCAATATCCCGTTCCTGGGTCAGCATTTGGTGAACATACCAGATATACGAAAATACCATTATCGTGGCGATAATCAACTGATAGGTACGCCATTCCGGGGGCAACATGCCTGCCAGCACGGCAACGCTAAAAATGATAATGAAAAAACCCAGATCACGGCTCATGGTTGAATAATCGCCAACGACCTTGACCCCGGACTTGCGCTTTTTCCTAAATATGACTACCGCCATGCCGGTAACGAACATGGCCAAGGTGGACAGCATCAACGGCGCCCCGAGGATCGCACCGATCCCAATCTCATGGCCGCTTGCGCCATGGTTAAAGAGCAAGGCAATAATCGGAATGATGGTTTCCGGCAAGGCCGTCCCGACCGCAGCCAGGACACTGCCCACAGCACCTTCGGAAAGGTTGAAAATTTTTCCCAGCCATTCCACGCCATTGACGAACAATTCCGCAGCGACCAGAATAATTCCCAAACTCAACAATAAAAATGCAATCTCGCTCATTGAACAAACTCCTTCTTGTCATTTACCCGAAAATTTTGATTTGCCGGTGTTGATGAAACCCAACCAGGGATTGATAACCTGCTTTTCTGGCAGCTGCCCAGGCCTCCTGAATTCCTTCGCCCATCTGCTGCGGATGGTGGGCATCGGAGCCTAACGTGATGGGAATATTCAGGGAATATAGCGCTGCCAGCAAATCATGGGAAGGATAAATCTCGCCCACCGGTTTTCGTAAACCGGCACTGTTTATCTCCACGACCAGGCCGTTTTCTTTAATCACCTGCAGCACTGGTCGCAGATGGTCAACAGCTGTCTTTTGCCGCGGCCGGTGTCCCCAGATCTTGACCAGATCGAGATGACCCACCACGTCAAACAAGCGGCTGGAAACCATGTTGAACAAAATTTGCGCATAACGTGCATAGATTTCATCAATATCCTGTTCGTCAAAACCCTGCCGGTAAGCGGGATGGTCAAAAGCCCAGCCATCAATAAAATGTACCGAGCCAATCCAATAATCATAATCCGCCTGGGAAAACTTTCGGAGAATATCTTCTTCGCCGCCTGGCAGGTAATCAATTTCGATCCCCAGACGAAGATTGAGATCTTGCCGGCGATCATTTTGCACCTGCCGAAATGTATCCCGATCCAAGCCAGCGATAAACTCATCATGCTCACTGAAACCCATTTCCTTGATGCCCCTCCGGCAGGCTTGGTCCACATAAGCGTTCAGCCAGGCTTGATCTGCCTCATATTCCCCATGCGCCAGGGCATGAACATGGTAATCAACCAGCACGGTATAACCCTCCCGGACTTAATTTCATTTTTACATTGTACGCTTATATTCCATCAATAATCAAGGTATGTCAGGACATTTGCAGTCAAGTCAAAATCCCGGACCATAAGCAAAACCAAATCCGCGCCTGCTTTTTGTCGGATTAAACCGTTTCGCATTGTCGGCACGGGTCTGGCTTGTTTTTCTATAATGGAAAAGTACGTGGCTTATACGTAACAGGACAATCCCCCGTCAATCATCAGATAATTGCCGGTGATCCAGGCGGAGTCAGGTGAAGCAAAGAAGAGGATGGCCCCATTCATATCCTCCGGATATCCCACCCGTTTCATGGGAAAAAGCCGGTTTAGCTTGTCCATTTTGCCAGCCGCTTCCAGGCGATCCATTTCACCTTGCATCATCGGTGTTACGATATGCGAGGGGCACAGGCAGTTAACTCTGATGTCAGGTCCCAATTCGGCCGCCATGGCCCGGGTCAGATTGACGACTCCGCCTTTCATGGCACAATAAGCGGTTGACTGGGCGCTGCCCAGAACACCGAGAATAGAAGAAATATTAATGATGCTGCCACCACCGTCTTCTTTCAACATTGGCACCAGGGCCTGGGTCACAGCATAAACACTGCGCAAATCGACCCGGTAGAGTTCATCCAATTCATCCATGGTAACTTTCATAAAGGGTTTGCGCATCGATGAACCGGCATTGTTAACCAAGACATCTGCTCTTCCCCAACGACTTTTCAATACCTGTACGGCCTTTTCTATCTGGACCGCATCGGTCAAATCCGCCGGACATGCCAAGGCTTCTCCGCCGGCTCTCTGTATTTGGGCAACGGTATCATTGAGCGGCTCGGGGCGACGACCCAAAACCATGACTTTGGCTCCTTCTGCTGCCAATGCAACCGCCGCTCCCTGACCAATTCCTGTTCCACCACCGGTAACCACTGCCACCTTACCCGCTAGTTTCATTTACTTTACCTCCTGTTAAATGATATTTGGTCTTTTATCCTTTCGGCTTATATGCGATTCATATGGATTGCTCCATAACATAGTAAATCTCTCTTTTGGAAACGATCAAAGGTTTAGATTATGCAGGAAATCTTCCTGAAAATTTGGTTCTTGGGCCAGTTCAACATGATGAACCTGCTTTTTAATCTGTTCGGCAACGAACAGAGCATCTTCTTCCACCAAGGTAAGCATCGCTCCTTCTGCTGCAGCATTGCCGATATTTTTTATTCGTTCCCTTGGAACAGGCGGAAGCAGTCCAATCTGAATGAGCTTTTCTGCATCCAGATAGCTGCCAAAAGCCCCGGCCAGATAAATATTGGTAAGATCCGCCGGAGCCAGTGATGCTTTGTGCAATAAAATATCAATGGCTGTCCGGATGGCGCCTTTGGCCAATTGCAATTGACGAATATCTTCCTGGGTAAAGACCAGGGGCGTTGCCCCGCTATCAGGCTGATCCGGCAATATAATTTCCTGGCCTTGGTCACCTGCCCGGCAGGAAAAAAGTTCTTCTGCCCGGGCAGTAAAGGTTCCTTCCCGATTGATGCAACCATTTTCCCACAGGATTGCCAGTAAATCGATGGCACCTGATCCGCAGATTCCCTTGGGCGTTGTGTTGCCGATTACCTGATATGTCAAGCGCTCATTGTCAAAGCCGAATCGCTCTATGGCGCCAATTCCGGCCCGCATGCCGCATCGCAAAGCCCCTCCCTCCAGCGCCGGTCCCGCTGCCGCAGAACTCGTCCAGATCCCGCCGGGACTGCAGACTGCAATCTCACTATTGGTACCAATATCACACAGCAGAAAAGGAAATTGCAAACCGTTTTGCATGGTTATCAGACAGGCCGTCATGTCGGCCCCGACAAAACCTCCCAATTGTGGGGGGATCACCAGTCGGGCCAAGGGGTTGACCCGCAGTTCCAATAACGCAGCAGGTATTTCCATACTTGCTGCAAAAATTCCATCGAAAGGTGCGGCATAAAAGCCATCGGTCTCCAGTCCCAGGAAAAAATGCAGCATCACCGGATTGCCGACGGCGCAGATCTTCCAAATCCGTTCGCCCGTCAAACTGGTCTGGCTGAGCATATCATCAATCATGGCGTTGATATTATTGATCATAATTTTATGTAGAGACATAGCCCCGTCCGGATGCTGTTGGACATAAGCCAGTCGGGAAATCATATCCTGACCGTAAATCCTTTGCATATTGCTTTGCGAAGCTGTGGTCAGCACCTGACCGCTTTCGAGATCAAGCAGTGCCGCAAACAAGCTGGTTGTCCCCAAATCCAATGCCAGTCCCAATATAGCTTTTTTCGCTTTTTCCACATGGCAAACCCGACGATTTATCAAGAGTGCATGCAGTTCCAGGGCAGGTCGTCCCGGCCGGTCGATTTTATGTAGTTCGTTCAGATTCTCCGGAGTCAATTCGAATAGGGTATCCGGCAAGGCAGCCTGTAACCGATCCAGCAGCGGAACACTCGTTTCCGCTTGTCGTCCGGGAATAAAAAAAGACTTGTATTGTACGCCGCTGTGCCTGGGCTGTCCGGGCCGATACCTGGTGATCTTGTTTTTGACTGCTTGCTCTGCCGGCATCAGATCGAGATAAACCGTGGCATCGCCATGCAGCGTGCAATAACAGGCCAGGCGTCCGCCATTTCTTATTTCTTCCGGCATGAGCAGTTGCTGTTCGTTGGCTTCCAGCGGGCTGGTGCTGCCTTCGATGCGCACTTTGCATTTTCCGCAAGTCTTCTGCCCGCCACAGGTCCCGCCAGATTCCCAGCCGGCCATCTCCAGAATCTGCTGGACGGTTTTGCCGGGCAGTGCCCAATAAACAGATGCTTCACCTGTTGCCGGTACAATTTGCACTTTGATCTGTTCTGCCATATCCTCACCTGCATTTGCTTATGATGTCAAAAATCTCGTCCAACGTTTAAAAGTTTCAGGCTAATAATAGTATAGCGTAAAATGTTATTCACAGGAGAGCAACCCGGATAATTTTAAAAATCTTTAAAAAAGAGGCCGCCCTGACGGCGGCCTCCGGTTGTAGCCTTTTCTAAAAGAATAGATGATTGTAAATTTTATCCTGTTTGTAAGTGTATTATGCCGTGAGTAATAAATGTTCCTTCATTTTGTTACACCCAAGAACGTCCCGGTGTAAAACAACGAAAAGTGGACAGTCCCTTTGGAACTGTCCACTCAAATCTCCATTGCTTTTCTGTTACTCGGCTTTGGTTTCTGCCATTAAAGCAAAAGCAAATATAAAAACCCAGATCAATGATCCGACCAATGCAATCGTCGCTCCGCTCCAGTCTCCGCTCTCGTGTACCAATGCATTGCCTTTGGAATACAATACATTGAAAACCAGCAACCCAATCCCGGTAAAGATAAAGATCCATTTCTTCAACTTGCCTGACAGCTGAAAGCTTTTTGCCCAAGCACAGAACTTAATGAATACATAGGTTGCAACCAAAACCAACAGCAATACGAACAGCGGATTGTGAAATATGCTTCCGCCGCCTTCTGCTGCAGCTGACCCAAAAATGGCTAACACCTTTTCACCCCCCTCGTTTCTAATCCCCTGTTTCTCATTTTATTCCCTCACCCAAGGCAAAACAAGAGCATTCTGGGCAGATGGATCCAAACTCATCTCATGCTCTTTCCTTCTTTTATTGATATAGTTCTCCAAAAGCAAGTATTTTCCTGCCTGTTATTATTTTTTTTTCAAATATATATTTGTCAGCGCTGGTGCATTTTCCCCTGGAATGTACACACCGGTTTGTATATAATGGATAGGCAAGTAAACCAGATAGTCGCAGGCACATTGGTGCCTGAGGAAAGTCGGAGCTCCATCGGGCAGGGTGCTGGATAACGTCCAGTGGGGGTGACCCCAAGGAAAGTGCCACAGAAATAAACCGCCTCTTTTTGAGGTAAGGGTGGAACGGTGAGGCAAGAGCTCACCAGCAAACAGGTGACTGTTTGGCTAGGTAAACCCCACCCGGAGCAAGACCAAATAGGGGAACATGGAGGTGGCCCATCTCGTTCCCGGGTAAGGTCGCTGGAGCGTCCAGGCAACTGGGCGTCGAGATAGATGACTATCCAATACAGAACTCCGCTTACAGATTTGCTTGCTGAGCAACGGAACAACTCACCATCAGGGGGTTGTTCCGTTATCATTTTTTATCACGTGGTTGTACCTGGTTTTTCTAGCTTCAATGCATCCAGAATGAACCGGGCAATCTCTTCCGCGGCCTGGCTGGAGAATACCCTGACCTTTGCCGCCAGCGGAAAATCGCTGACCAGAGCCAACGTTTGGGGCAACAGCATCGGTTGACGATCGATCTCTCCCCTTAAAACCTCAATCTTTGGCAGGGCTTCGTTCTTGTAACCTTCCACGATCACCAGATCAAACTCGGCGGGAACTTCGCGCAGCAGTGAATAGACATCGGCCTCGCTCTCCCGATGCTGATATTTCAGAATAAGTCCGGGAGAACTCGCACAGACATATTCGGCTCCAGCCTGCAAAAACATCTCCGAGTCCTTGTGGACATCAATATTCAGATGATGGTGGGCATGTTTAATGATTGCCACCTTATAGCCGGCTTGGGTGAGATAGGCAATCACTTTAGACAAAACCGTGGTTTTTCCAGAATTGTGGCGACCTATAAAACTGATCACTGCCGTCATGTCAAAGCCTCCCTGTCCTCGCTGATGTTTACCCTTCCCGACCCACCAGGCGTCGGGCTGTTTGCTGGGCCTGCCGGAGCACCTCTGCTTCATCAAATGTTTTGATTTCCCGATTTTCCATTATGATCTTTCCGTTGACAATGACTGTTTGTACATCGGCTGCCTGGGCAGCGTAGACCAGGTTGGCAATCAGGTCATAGCGGGGGATCATATGGGCTTCTTTTAAACTCACCAAAATGATGTCGGCTTTTTGTCCCTCCGCCAGCGTGCCGACACAATTCAGCCGCAGCGCCCGGGCACCGTTGACCGTAGCCATTTCCAGGGCTTGATAGGCAGGCAGGACAGTGGGATCAAAATGATTCACTTTATGCAACAAGGCACAACTGCGCATCTCCTGCAGCATATCCAGATTGTTGTTGCTGGAAGCACCGTCGGTGCCCAGTCCGACCGCAATCCCGGCCTGGAGCATGGGCGGTACGGGAGCGATCCCGCTGGCCAGTTTCATATTGCTCTCGGGATTATGGGCAACACCCACGTTGTGACGAGCCAGGATGTCTATTTCTTCTTCGGTAAGGTGAACGCAATGAGCCCCCAGGACAGGAAGATTGAACAGACCCAAGTGTTCCAAATGAGCAACCGGGGTCCGTCCGTAGGCTTGCTTGATGTTCTCACATTCTCCCCTGGTCTCGGCAATATGAATATGCAATCCCACCTGGAGTTCTTCAGCCAGTCGCATGACCCGCTGCAGGTACTCGGGCGGACAGGTATAAGGGGCGTGCGGCCCCAGCATAAACGAAATGCGTCCCTGGCCACGTCCTGACCACTCCTTGACCAGAGCCTGGCTTTCTTCCAAGGCTTTCTCGGCTTGGGGTCCGACGCCTACCATACCACGCGCCAGTACGGCCCGCAGGCCGCTTTCTTCGACTGCCCGGGCAGTTTGATCCACAAAGAAATACATATCCGCAAAGCAAGTCGTTCCTGATTTAATCATTTCCACGATGGCCAGCATTGATCCCCAGTAAACATCCTCGGCAGAAAGCTTGTCTTCCAGCGGCCATATTTTGGTTTCCAGCCATTCCTTCAATGGCAGGTCGTCCGCATAGCCACGCAGCAGGGTCATGGCAGCATGGGTATGGGTATTGACAAAACCGGGCAGAACCAAATGGTCGGAGGCATCGATTCGCTTAGTATAGTTGCCGGCCGGGGGTTGCCCGCAGCCCAGCGCAGTGATTTTATCATCTTCTATGATCAAATATGCTTTCTCCATCACTCGATTGCCTTCGGTCATGGTAACCAGACTGGCGTTCTCAATTAAAATGCTCACTTGGTTAATCCCTCCCTGTTTGCTGGTTAAGCAAAAATGCTCCCCACATAAGCCTCATTACTTTTTATTTTGCCCGTAGTCTTTAAACTGTTTATTTAATATGTTGATATCCTCCGCACACAATTCATTAACCTGTCCCAAACTGGCCGCCAGCAGGGCAACCTGGGCGGTTTTCTCAGCTATCTGACAAACACGCAAAGCTTGCGGCAAATCCTGCCCAACCCCTACCAGTCCGTGGTTGGCCAGCAACACCGCATTTCCCGCTCCCAGTTGGTCAACGGTCTCAGCCGCCAACCGATCCGTACCACAGGGAGCATAGGCAGCTACCTGAACGGCATGTCCGATGACCTGCGCGGTTTCCTCCAGAATCACCGGAATGCTCTTCCCCGCAACCGCAAAGGCGCTGGCATGGATGGTGTGGACATGTATCACAGCCCCAACATCGGGTCTTTTTTTGTAAACCTGGGCATGCAAATGCTTTTCGATGGAAGGAACCCGTCCTCCTTCAACGACTTCTCCCTCCAAATCGAGCAAGACAATATCATCGATGGTCATGCTCTCATATGCCATGCCGCTGGGTGTAATCAACAACAAGGGCTGGCCCTTTACTCTCAGGCTGACATTGCCCCAGGTGCCGGGCACCATTTTTTCCCGGTAAATCTTTTGTGCAACATCCAATACTTGTTTTCTTTCTTTTAAATACTGCATATGCTTCCCTCTTTTTTTTAAAATCCTTTTATCTATCGGACCGGAAGTAAGGCGACCGAATGATCCCTGTTTCTGTAATCAGAGCAGTCACCAGCTGCCCGGGCGTCACATCAAATGCCGGATTAAATACAGAGACTTCAGGTACAGTAACATATATTCCCCGTATTTGCCGCACCTCATCGTGATTGCGTTGTTCGATGGGGATGCCTTGCCCCGATGACATGCCGAGATCAACGGTGGACATCGGGGCTGCTACATAAAAAGGGATTTTATGATAGGCGGCCAGCACTGCCAAGCCGTATGTGCCGATTTTATTGGCCGTATCTCCGTTGACGGCAATGCGATCCGCGCCGACGATCACCGCATCAACTTCGCCCCGGCTCATCACATAAGCGGCCATGTTGTCGGTGATCAAGGTCACCGGAATTTGATCCTGGCTCAGTTCCCAGACGGTCAGGCGCGCCCCTTGCAACACAGGGCGCGTCTCGCAGGCCCAAACCTGCTGCAAGTTATCATTTTGATGGAGGGAGCGAATGACGCCCAGGGCCGTGCCATAACCCCCGGTAGCCAATGCTCCGGCGTTGCAAATGGTCATAACACGTACCTTCTCAGTGAACAGAGCCGCACCGTTCTCGCCAATGCGCTGGTTGATCGACACATCCTCGGCCAGAATTCGATCGGCTTCATCTAATAATATCCGGGCTGTTTTTGACTGGTTTAGTCCCTGGCATTGCTTAAAAACGTTGCGCATGCGACGGATTGCCCAGAATAAATTGACTGCGGTAGGCCGGGACGCAGCGAATTCCTGTTCCGCCCGGTCATACAATGTATCGAGTGCTGCCTGCCCGGCCTGCGTTTTCCATACCGCCAATGCCAGTCCATAAGCAGCCGTGACCCCAATCAGCGGTGCGCCTCGCACCTGCAAGGTCTTGATGGCCTGCACCAGGGCACGATAATCTTCGCAGCGGACATATTTGATCTGTGCCGGCAATTCGTTTTGATCCAGGATAACGACTGCATCCTGGTCCCAGAAAATCGTGGTGATCATTGCTTGAGGCTCGTTTCTGTCAATATATTGCGACAGTCGCACTGCCGGTTTTGCTTCAGGTATTGTACGCTTTCCATGATCAGGGAGCGTACTTTGCCGATACTCCTGCCCATCATCTCCAATACTTCCGCGTGGGTTAGAATGGCAGAAGAAATACCCGCCGCATAATTGGTGACAATGGATATATTGCCATAGCAGATGCCCATTTCCCGGGCCAGACATACTTCCGGCACACTGGTCATACCGATCACTTGGCCGCCCACCTGTTGAAACATCTTGATTTCTGCTGCGGTTTCAAAACGAGGTCCTTCCGTACACACATAGCAACCGCCGTTGTGAACGGTCAGACCCTGCGCTTGCCCCGATTTTTCCAAGGCAGCCCGGACTTCGGGACAATAAGGTATCGTCATATCACAATGCACGACTCCGTCAGCCCCGCCTTCATAAAAGGTATGTTGGCGGACTTTGGTAAAATCCAGGAACTGATCCGCCAATACATATTCACCCGGTTTGAATGCTTCATGGAGTGAGCCCACCGCCGCTGTTGCCATGATGGTGTTTACCCCCAACTGCTTCAAAGCCATAATATTGGCACGGTAATTGATTAAATGAGGCGCCACACTATGATCCGCTCCATGGCGGGGAATAAATGCCATTTCATATCCTTTGTAGGTACCGACCAAAACCTTTACTTCCCCAAAACGAGTCTTTTCGTTAATCTGCCGGATATTATCCAATATGGCAGGATCGTAGACTCCGGTTCCTCCAATGACTGCAACCTCTGGCATAACTTCAACCTCCCTTAAGCTCTTTATATCCAGCTCCAAATCAGCTTTATTCACTGTCAAACAACGCTCGGGCAAATATCTCCGGAGAAAATTCACGCAGATCTTCCATTCCCTCGCCGATTCCCACCAGTTTGACCGGAATCCCCAGTTCGCGGGCTACTGCGATGACGATCCCGCCTTTGGCCGTTCCATCCAATTTGGTCAATACGATTCCGGAAACGCCTGTCGCCTCACTAAAAATCCGTGCCTGACTGATGGCGTTCTGGCCGGTAGTTGCATCCAGTACCAGCAATACTTCATGCGGCGCGGTGGGCATTTCTTTTTCAATTACTTTGCGAATTTTGCTGATTTCCTTCATTAAATTCGTTTTATTCTGCAGACGCCCGGCAGTATCAATGATCAGCAAATCAGCTTTGCGGGCGCGGGCAGCACTTATGGCATCGAATACCACCGCCCCGGGATCCGCTCCTTCCTGATGTTTGATCAGTTCCACCCCGGTGCGGTCAGCCCAAATTTGCAGCTGGTCAATGGCTGCTGCCCGGAAAGTATCGCCTGCTGCCAAAACCACTTTCTTTTTTTCCTGCTTGTATTTATATGCCAGTTTGGCAATAGTGGTCGTTTTCCCGGCTCCGTTCACCCCTACAACCAGAATAATTGCCGGCTTGTCCGTACCAATATGCAAAGGTACCTGTTCCGTTCCCATAACTTCAGCAATGGCCGCCTGCAAAAGCTCAGTTACCTGCAGCGGATCATTGATCTTTTGTTTTTTTACCGCGCTGCGAACTTTCTCCACCAAGGCCAGAGATGTATCCATTCCCACATCTGCCTGAATCAATATCTCTTCCAGTTCTTCAAAGAAGTCTTCATCCAGTTTGCGGGTCCTCTTAATCAGACTGTCAATTTTTCCGCCGATGTTTTGTCGGGTCTTGCTCAAGCCCAGCTTGAATCGCTCGAATATGCCTTTTTTAAATGTTTCCGCGCTGGTCTGTTCAGCTTCCGTCTGTTGCACAGCTACCCCCTCTTCGCGGTCAGTCCCGGATTCTTCAAGTGGTTCCACTGGATCCGTCTGCGCTGAGGTTTGTGCCGTCTGTTCTGCCAACTCATCAGATACCGGTGTTTTTTCTTCCTCTGCTGACAGGGCCTCGCCGGCTCTTGGGTTTTCCAGATAGGACTCCTCTGTTTGGATGTTTTCACGTTTTTTGCTTTTAAATCTGTCGAACAATGCCATGGAACGATCCACCTTTATTGTTTGTTTTAACCCGCCAAATCAATACTCTGTTCCAGATTAAGCGAAAGAATGGCGGAAACCCCTTCCTGGGGCATGGTCACGCCGAACAGGCTGCTGCCTGCTTCGATGGTTGGCTGCCGGTGAGTAATGACGATAAACTGAATGCCTTCCGCCATCCCTTGCAAGAATTCTGTAAAACGCCTGAGATTGGTTTCATCCAACGCAGCATCAATTTCATCCAACAAACAGAAAGGAGCCGGCCGCAGCCGCAGCAAGGAAAAGATAAACGCGATGCAAGTCAAAGCCCTTTCTCCGCCGGACAGGAGATTCAGAGATTGACTGCGCTTGCCGGGCAATTTGATTTCAATGTCCACGCCGGAGCCCAAATCTGCAACGTCGTCTTCCATGACCAGATTGGCTTCACCGCCGCCGAAGATCTCCTGACAGGTGCGTTTAAAGCTTTCATTGGCCAGCAGCAAAAACTGGCTGAAATTCCTGGCCATGATTTTTTCAGTATCCTGCAAAAGCTTTTCCAGGGCTTCCCGCGCTTCAAGTATATCAGAACTTTGCTGCTGCAGAAACTCCAGACGAGCGTCCAATTCCCGGTATTCGTTGATGGATTCCAAATCGACCGGCCCCAACAGTTCAATTTCCTGTTTGAGTACATCAACTTGCTGTCTGACGCGTTTTCGCTCCGCTGCACCCATCGGCCGCTCAAAATGGGAAGGGTCCTCTCCGAAATATTTTTCCTGCCATTTTTCCAGAGCGCTTTCATATTCCATTTCCAGCCGCAGGATTCGCATTTCCAGCAACCGTATCTCCTCGTTAAGGCGGTTTTGCTGTTCCTGCCAGGGTCCGCACTGGTCGTGCAGCGCTTGGATATCTTTGGTATGATGATGCATGATTTCCTGCTGTTCTTCATAAGAACGTTGCAGGGCTTCGATTTCATGTTTTTGTGTAAGACGCTTTTGTCCGGAATTTTGCATAAGCTCTTCCTGCCGCCGAATGTCCTGCTGCAAACGTATTTGTAATTTTTCTGCTTCGTTGATGGATATTTCATAGGAATTTTTCACTTCCATGAACTGTTCCATATTCTTTTTTACTTTTTCCAATTCCTGCGTCTTCATCTCCAGCTGTTCCTGCTGGGAGCGGGCTCTTTCCTGAAGAATATCATATTCCCGGCGTTTTTCTTCCAGATCGGCTTTTAGTTCCTCCAATTCCCGTGCAGATTTGCTGCTATTGGCGGAATGCTGCGCCAGTTGCTGTTGGGTTTGTGCAATCTCCTTGTTATATGCACTGATGTAGGTTTGCTGTATTTTGATATCCTGCTCATGGAGCAGGTTTGCCTCTTGTTCATCAGCCAGGCTGGCAGCAGTGCTGTCTTGTTCTTTGCTGATTAATTCCAACTGAAATTCTGCTTCTGCGATTTGGTTGCGGCCAGCTTTTACTTCTTCATCCAATGCTTTCAAGGCGGCGCTGACGTTTTGTTTATTCTGGCGAAGCTGCTCCAAAAGGGCAGTATGTTCCATCAGCTGCTGCTCCAGTTTTCTGGCTTCAGCTTTGCGTTTCAGCAGACTGGTGCTGTTGCGTCCGGCAGAACTTCCGCCGGTCATCGCTCCACTGACATTGATAATCTCTCCATCCAGGCTGACGATACGCAGCGGCACCTTGCTGTTTCGAAAAACCTGCATGCCTCTGTCCAGATCGCTGACCACCAAAACTCTCCCCAGCAAATACTCAATGGCTTTCTCGTACTGAGAATCATAGCTCACCAAACGAGAAGCCAGTCCCAATACGCCTTCTTTTCGTTCCCATACTTGCCGTTGACGATCGTCCAGCTTTTGCACCCGCAGTCCGTCCAGCGGCAAAAATGTAACCCGGCCCAGTCCTTTTTTTTTCAACAGGTTAATGGCTTCACGCGCATCTTCCATGGTCGCGGTAACGATGTTCTCCAGTCCTTTGCCGACAGCCGCTTCAATAGCCGTTTCCATTCCAGCCGGCACATCAATGATCCTGGCGATCAAATCTTTAATCCCCTGGAATTTTTTATCGCCCCGCGCTTTGGCCTCAAAAACAGCCTTGACGCCATCTGAATACCCATAGAGTTTGCTTTCCAGTTCCTTCAGCCCCATCTGCTTGTTTTCCAGATCGCTGACCGTTCTGCGGAGGGTTTGTTCCTGCATCTCCAGATTTTCCAATTCATCGATGGAGGTTTGATATGCTTGCAGGATCCTGTCCAATTGCTTCTGGCGTTCCTGCAAAAGAACACTGCTGTTTTGTTTATGTTGCAACAATGCCTGCAGTTTTTGTTCTGCCTGTCTTATTTTGTCCTGGCTGTCTTCCCAGCGCAGCTGCAGACGCTCTATTTTTTCCCGGCTTTGTTTGAGCTTTTCTTCCCCACTGAGAAGATCATTTTTCAATTGGCTTTCCTGGGTGGCCTCTGCAAAAATAAGCAAGCGCTTTTGGGCAAATAATTCTTCCTTGGCTTTGAGCTCCTCTTCCAGCATCTTTATTTCCATTTGCAATTGCGCAAATGCCTGATGGCGCTGCTGCCATTGCTGTTGTTCGGATTGCATGTTGTCTTGATGCTTTTCCAAATCCTGATTGAGCGACTCCAACAACCGGGCATATTTTTTTGTATCCGCGCCCGCTGTGCACAAACGTTCCTGTAAATTCTTTATTCTTTCCCCAATCAGCTTGATCTCTGCTTCACTTTGTCCCAATGCCGCCTCAAGCTGGTATCTTTTGTCTTTCATTTCTTCCAGCTTCTGGCGGCAGGCGTCTGCTTCCTGTTCGGCATCGGTCAGACGGACTGCCAGATCATCCAGATTTTGTTGGATCATCAGCCCTGATGCTTTCTTTTGTTGTAAATCTTCTATTCTAACAGACAGGTTTTTATGGCTGTCTGTTATCTCGGCCGCAATCAAGGCGCGATCAAGCTTCACAAATTCCTCTTGCAACGTCATGTATTGTTGCGCCCGGGCAGCCTTTTTGGATAATTCGGCTGCGTGAATCTCCATTTCCCCCATAATGTCCGTAACCCGCTGCAGATCAAGCGCACTGGCCGCCAACCGCTGAGTAACTTCGTCTCTTTGCTGTCGATACTTGATGGTCCCGGACGCTTCCTCCAGGATCAAACGCCGATCGAAGGGTTGTCCATTTAAAACCTGTTCCAGTTCACCCTGACCAATCAGCGAATACCCGCGTTTGCCCAAACCTGTTCCTGTAAAAAGGCCAACAATATCCTTCATCCGAACGCGCGATTTATTCAGCCAATATTCACTTTCACCATTGCGAAAGAGCCTGCGGCCAATGGTAACTTCACGGTAATCCACCGGCAAATCGCCGCAGGCATTGTCGATCGTCATGTCCACCATTGCCATGCTCTGTGCTTTTTGTTTGTCAGTGCCGTTAAAGATAATGTCTTCGTTCTTTTGTCCGCGCAGATGACGCACATTGCTCTCTCCCAGCACCCAGCGAATGGCATCAGCAATATTGCTTTTACCGCAGCCATTGGGCCCGACAATCACATTGATGCCCGGTTCCAGCAGCAATTCGGTATTTTCCGCGAATGATTTGAATCCTTTGATTTCCAGCTTTTTTAAATACAAAACAGATCCTCCTGTATAAGAATCACTGCTTAAGTTCGTTTTTCTCAGGAATAATTCCTGCCCCGGTCAGCCGGTTTAAGGCAAGTAATGCAAAAACTCCATACGGTCAAACACAAGTTGGCCCGAACCAGCCTCTTCACCGCTTACACTTATCCAATCTCGTTTTTCACCACCCTCGGCCATGACTTTAATCTCCGGCAGATGCAGTGAACGTTGAATGGCCAGCAAGTTGCTGCGCTTTTTGCCCAGCAGTTTGGAGAGATCCCGCTGGTTCACCCCAAGCACAATCCTCTGATCAATTCCGTATTGCTGCTGAAAAAACTTTATTGCCAGGATCGCTTGTTCCTTGAAAACGGCCTGTTCCACCTGTTCACCAAAGGCAGGATGAAATGGTCCCGCCATGATGTTGCCCGGCTTGCGCAGTTCTTCTCCGGGATAAAGCCCCATCCGAATCACCGGAATCTCTGCTTTGGCAAACTGCAGCAGCATATCACGGCAGATTGGTATGGCCTCCTCCAGGGTAAGGGCCTGATATCTCCCTTCCCGCCACATTTGCTCGAGTTTGGTTCCTGCCAACACCAAGGTCGGATAGATCCTGACCATCTGCGGTGCAAGTGCAATCGTGCGCCGGACGGTTTCCATGTCACGTTGGGCATTGTCGTCCGGCAGTCCCACCATCAGCTGAATGCCCAGCTGAAAGCCGCCGGCTTTGATCAGCGCGCAGCTTTTTTCCACATCTTCCGCCTGATAAATCCTGCCTGATTGACGTAAAACCTCATCATGCATTGACTGCACGCCCAATTCAATGGTCTTGACCCCGTATCTTTGCAAACGTGCCAAGATTTGCTCGTCAATGCAGTCAGGACGAGTCGAGATCCTGATTCCCTGAATCAGATTACAGGCAATATAAGGTTGGAGCAAGCGTAAGAATTGTTCTTGCTGGTCAGTCTGAATGGCGGTAAAGCTGCCTCCAAAGAAGGCCGCCTCAATTTCGGCAGGGTGGGTGATGGTGGCCAGATGTTGTTCCACAATCTCCAGGACTTGCTGCTCATCCGGCGCTTGGTTTTGGGCAGATATTTTTTTCTGGTCACAGTAGATGCAGTCATAGGGGCATCCCAAATGAGGAATAAAAATGGGAATGTTGTAGTGCCGCATGGTATGTAATTCCCTCTCTTTTGATACGTGCCAGCTTTCAGAGGAATTGGTTCAGCAAATGCATATCCTGCAGCACTTTTTCTGCAGCATGCTGTTCAGCTTCCTTTTTGGTGCTGCCAGTCCCCCGGGCGAGCAGATGGCTTTCATAATAAACGCCCACTTCAAAAACCTTGGCATGAAGCGGACCACTTTCCTCCAGGGTCTCGTAGTATACATTATGGCTGCCGCGGGCTTGAACGATCTCCTGCAAACGCGATTTGAAATCCCTGAATTCACCTTCAGCCGTCTGGTGGATCGTTTCCTGCAGGTGTTTGAGTATAAAATCCCGCGCTGACGGCATGCCCTGGTCAAGATAAATAGCCCCTATGACCGCCTCGACTGCGTCCGCCAGGATTGATTTGCGCTGGCGCCCGCCGGATTTTTCCTCTCCACGCCCCAACAGCAGATAGGAACCGAGATCAATTTGGGCAGCGACATCAACCAAGGCGTTTTCGCACACCACCCGGGCACGGATTTTGGTCAAATCTCCCTCGGCTTTTTCAGGATAATGAGTATACAGATAATCTGCGGTCACAAAATTCAATACTGCATCACCGAGAAACTCCAATCGTTGATTGCTGTGACGGGTTTTGTTTTCCTGGGCATAAGAAGGGTGGATTAAGGCCATGGAAAAGTAGTGCTCATCCCGGCATGAGATCTGATTGTCTTCTAAAAAACGATGCGTTGTATCCTTCCGCTTCATTTTTGATTTTGTACCAGATAATCATATAAGGCTTTGATCAGTTCACCGACAACCGGATAGTCTTCCAGATCGTCTTCCGGAAACTCAATATCATACATGTCTTCCAAAGCCATAATCATTTCCACAATATCAATGGAATCTGCTTCGATATCTTCAAAAGTAGTCTCCATGGTAATGTTATCGGGATTTATGTTTAACTGTTCCGCTAATATTTTTCTGGCGATTTCAAAAAACTCCTGCACCCCACCAGCCTCCTTATGATTTGTTCATCATATTATATTACAGGGATGGATTTAATGCCAGCTTCTGTCTGTTGACCACGTCTTTCACAACACAATCACGTGCGGTCTTAATCCCGTTATAGACCGCTTCCCGTTTGGAACTGCCGTGGCAGACGATGCTAACCCCTTCCACGCCCAGCAGGGGAGCCCCTCCCACTCTGCTGTAATCAAATTTGTTCAAAAACGAGGGGATCTTCTCAATCTCCAGCAAACATGACTGAACGGCTTCCTGGGCCAGGCCTTCAATGGTTTTCAACAGGATGTTGCCGGTAAAACCATCACAGACGATCACATCCGCTTTGGCGCTGAAGATGTCCCGGCCTTCAATGTTACCAACAAAGTTCAGGTCTGTCTGCGCTTTTAAAAAGCTATAAGCTTCCACCGTCAGGCTGTTGCCTTTGCCCTCCTCTTCGCCGTTGTTTAGCAAAGCAATGCGCGGTTCATTGATATCCAAACCGATGGCGGCATAAGTCTTGCCCAACAGGGCGAATTGCAACAGCTGCTGCGGTTTGCAATCGACATTGGCGCCCACATCCACCAGCAATGCATGACTACCATCCCGTTTGGGTATGGCGGCTACAATGGCGGGGCGGTCGATGTTTTCAAATCTTCCCAGAATAAACAAGGCTGCGGCCATCTGAGCACCCGTACTGCCGCATGACAATACGGCATCGGCTTCGCCTTGCTTAACCAGGCGGGTTGCTACCAGGATGGACGCATCCTTTTTCCTGCGCATGGCAACGGCAGGCGATTCATCCATGGTAATGACCTGTGAAGCCGGAACGATCTCAATCCTTTCCGTCGAATAGGTGAAGTTTTGCAATGTTGCTGCGATGACCTCTTCCTGACCGACCAGCAAAACCTGATCATCAGATTTTTTATTCCATTCCACCGCACCGGCAATGATTTCAACCGGAGCATGATCACCGCCCATTGCATCAATGGCAATTCTCAAATCGCCTTTCCCCCTTTGCATGGCTTTTCTCTGGTATGCGGCTGCATAAAAAACAAAAAGTAAGATACAGCCTGGAAGACTATCGCTTACTTTTTGGTTCTTTTACTGGGATTGGTCTTAAATAACGTTTTTGCCCTTATAGTAACCACAATTCAAACATGCATGATGCGGCATTTTCAGTTCGTGACACTGGGGACACTCAACTAATCCGGGTGCGTCTATCTTTCTCCATTCAGAACGACGTTTATTCTTCCGTGAATGTGACTGTCTCCTTTTGGGAACGCCCATTCATACTACCTCCTTCCCAACTATAAATTCTTTAGTTTTTCCCATCGGGGGTCGATTTCCTTCTGTTGACAGGAACATGGCCCCTGATTCAGGTCTTTCCCGCAAACTGGGCATAGCCCCCGACAATCGCTGTGACACAGAGGAATCATCGGGATTGCCATAAATATAGCCTCATGAACAGGAACACGCAAATCCACCAGATCTCCCTGGAAAACCAATACATCCTCTTCGGGCTCTGGCTTTCCGGCCTGCCCGGCAGGCACCAATGTCAATTCGACATCAGTATCAATGGCTATACAGGTATCCTGCAGACAACGTGAACACGGCAGGACAAGCAAGGTTTTCACTTTTCCCCGGGCCAAAAACATACGCCCGGTATTCTCCACCTGCAGATCAACGATGATGCGATCATGGAAAATTGCGCCTGATCCTTGGAAAAAATCATTATTTCCCTGTGCTTCCAGGTAAAAGTCTTCGCTTTGCTGCGGCCTGAGTTTCAGCCGGGCAAGGTTTATCTGCATACATTCACCTCATAAAAACACCAGATTCATTATAGACTGCTCTTCTTGAGCTTGTCAATAAACGACTTGGGCATCTGATGATTGCTTGCTGATGATTTTGTCTTAATGATTCCGGCAGGATAAACATAGAATAAAAACGAATAAAACCATGGGAATCCAAATCTATTCTGTGAGGTTTGCCGATGAAAAAAATGAATTTTGACAGTTTTATCATGCGCAACGGGCTCGTTGCATTGTCTGCGGCTGATTTGGCCGACTCTCCGAAGATAGCCCTAGCTTTGCCCAAATTATTGGATTTTATAAGCACGCTCGAATTGAGTGCAGATGATTTTTATGTCAACCTTCGCAATCCGGAAAAACCATTCAGCTATTATCGAGGTGCGGTTTTTCTTGAGTTTGCCAGTAACCGGAATGATCTCGCAAACCTGAAAAAACGTATCATAAAGGCCGAAAACCAACTCAATCAAGCAGTCGCCAACCGTGACTTCGAAAGCTTTCTACGCATTGTTGATCCCCGTCTGGCTCCGGATTTGTTTATGGAAGTATTCAGTTTTATTCCTGATGTGGATAAGTACCCTTTGTTACAATCCATGCTCGCCGGCAATCCCTACAGTCGGGAGGCATTTGATCCTGCCTTTGTCAGCAAGGCGTCCCGCTACAAGGATGCGCAAAAAGGCATGCCGTTGGCCGATGAGCAAGGCTATGTTAAAATCTTTGCCAGCGCAGACCACATCGGCCAGCTGGAAACCCAGTCTCTTTGGTATACAGACATTAATCGCGCCATTCAGCAAATGATATCGCTTGCCAAGCGGGAAGCCGAGATATTTCAAGCCCGGGTTCATATCAGTGCTGTAAACAGCGATACCCCCAGTCAATCTGAAAAAGAAGTCTCTATTGCGCCGGGGCAGACATGCCAGATAAAACACTTGGAAATGATCAAAATTTCCGGCCTGTTGCCCTTGATGCAGAGCCAGAAGCTGATCGGCGCTTATTATACTTATGCCCGGCAAATAAAAGCGGAGTGGTTCCACAATCCTGAAGGAATCCATGCTGTCAGCCATACCAGACGGGTGTTGCTGTTGGGAATTTTGCTGGCTCATCTGGAAAAACTGACCGAGCAGGAACGTGACCTCATTTGCCTCGCGGCTATCTATCATGATATTGGCCGATTGACCGACGGTTATGACACCACCCATGGTCTGGCCAGTTTTCGCAAACTAATGTCCCGGGGACTGCTGAAACCACTGCCCGCTGAAGATATGGAAACGGTTCGATTTATGATTGAGCTGCATGCGGTCGCAGACCAGGCTGCAATGAAGCAATTCAACAAGTATCACTTGCAAGACACTGACCGTACGCTCAAGCTCTATAGCCTTTTCAAGGATGCTGACGGTCTTGACCGGGTTCGTATTAATGATCTCAACCCGGATTATCTACGCAACCTTGGCGCTCACAAATTGTTGCTGCTGGCCCATCAGTTGTATCACGAACCGAATTTTGAAAAGCGCTGGTTACAGTCTTAGCCCATATTCGCAGATTACATCTGGATCCTTTCTCGATGACAATAAATGTTAAATCTATCACCGCGGGTAAAGCCTACCAAGGTAATCCCCAATGCTTCGGCCAGATCGATCGCCAGTCCGGTAGCGGCTGAACGGGATACTACCAGAGCGATGTTCCGGCGGGCTGCTTTTAACAGGATTTCCGAAGCAATCCGCCCGCTCAGCACCAGGCACTTGTCGTTGAGCGGAATCTGCTGGAGAAAAGCATGGCCAAACACCTTGTCAACAGCGTTATGGCGACCAATATCCTCAAAATTGACCAGCAGTTGGCCTTGGTATCCCAACCCAGCGTTATGGGTTCCGCCAGTGAGATGAAAAGTTCCGCCGCTGTTTTCCAACGCATCGATCATGGCAAATATCTGCGCTGGCGTAAATAAATCTTTTGCGCTTGTAACAGCAGCAATGCCGGTTGTTTCGGTTTGCAGTCCCAGCCCTCTGCCTGCGTAGCTGTTAATCTGGCGAGTATGCTGCGCTTGCCCTAACCAAGAGTGCTTCGTATACAAGTGAATCGCCTGCTGCTGTGCATCCAAACGCCAGGAACATAAATCCGGATAATCCTTTAAAAGATTCTCGCTTAACAAATACCCGACTGCCAATTCTGCAAAAGCCTGTGGTGAACAAACCAGTTCTGCCGCCGGTTCATCATTGACGATCAGATGCAGTTGTGTCTCAATGACAACCGGATCGTTTTTTTCGATTAACTTGCCTTGTTGATAGACATGTAATCGTCTGCTTTTATATAAAGGCTGAAGCTCGATGATCATGCACTCCTTTTCCACCAGCAAACGTAGGTCACTGGAAAAACGGGCAGTCCGCCCGGGCATACTACTGCAAAAAGCGGGAATGCTCCCGCTTTTCAACAGTATAATTCATGCAATTTTGTTTTATTTCTTGGAAAGTCTCAATGTGTCTCTGGCGATAACCAGTTCTTCATTGGTCGGGATGACGAAGATTCTGACTTTGGAATCGGCAGTCGCTACGTCTACTTCCTTGCCTCTTACCTTGTTTTTTTCATTGTCCATCTTTACGCCCAGATAATCCATATCTGCACAGATAGCCTCGCGTACGTCATAGCCGTTCTCCCCTACGCCGGCGGTAAAGACCAGGCAATCGCAGCCATTTAATTTGGCCATGTAGTTGCCGATGTAGCCTTTGACCTGATTGTAGTAGACCTGTAAAGCGATTTTGGCTCTTTCATTGCCTGAGCCGGCTGCTTCCAGCACATCCCGCAGATCATTGGAAACGCCGGACAGTCCCAACATTCCCGATTTTTTATTGAAATAGTTGTTGGCTTCAGCTGTGTCCATACCCAGTTTGTCCATCAGGAACCAAACGATGGCGGGATCGATATCTCCGGAGCGGGTGCCCATGACCAATCCTTCCAGCGGCGTAAAGCCCATGGAAGTATCCACCACTTTGCCGTCTTTAATGGCTGCCATACTGCCGCCATTGCCCAGATGAAGGGTAACGATCTTGCAATCTTCATAAGGCTTGCCCAACATGTCTGCAGCCCGGTGGGCTACATAGTAATGGGATGTCCCGTGGAAACCGTATCTGCGGACCTTGAATTTCTCATAAACTTCATAGGGCAGCGCATACAGATAGTTTTCGGCTTGCATGGTCTGATGAAAAGCGGTATCAAAAACAGCCACATGCGCTACATTGGGCATTAATTCCTGGCAAGCTTCGATTCCCATCAGATTCGGGGGGTTGTGCAGCGGAGCGATTTCGAAACAATCCTTGATGACCTTTTTAACGGCATCATCGATTACTACGGAATCGGCAAAGGACTCGCCGCCATGTACGACCCGGTGGCCGACTGCACCAATTTCAGCCATGTCAGAGATGACACCGTATTCACTGTTGGCCAGAACTTCCAGCACCAATTTCATCCCTGCAGTGTGATCGGGCAGATCCTTTTTAATGATAACTTCATCCTTGCCGGTTGGCTTGTGTTCCAATGTCGTTCCCGGAATCCCTACTCTGTCGACCAGACCCTTGGCCAGTACAGACTCGTCTTCCATATTGAATACCTGATACTTGATTGACGAACTCCCGGCATTTACCACTAATACCTTCATGAATGTTCTTCCTCCTCGTTATTTTAATTTCATGGATTCATTGATTTATGACTGCATTACGACCATGGCTACGGTATTGATGACGTCTTCCACGCTGCAGCCTCTGGAAAGATCATTAACCGGTTTGGCCATCCCTTGGAGAATCGGCCCGATGGCTTCAGCTTTGGCAAGTCTCTGCACCAGTTTATAACCGATATTGCCGGCCTGAAGATCCGGGAAGACCAGTACGTTACATTGTCCGGCCACCAAACTGCCAGGCGCTTTAGAGGAGCCAACTTTGGGAACCATGGCTGCATCGGCTTGCAATTCACCATCAACCGCCAGTTCGGGGAATCTCTCTTTGGCAATCCTGGTAGCTTCCACTACTTTGTCGACCACTTCGTGATCAGCACTGCCTTTGGTGGAGAAAGACAACATACCGATTTTGGGTTCTTTCATCCCGCACAGATTCACCGCCGTCTGGGCAGATGTCTTGGCAAATTCAGCCAGTTGAGCAGCGGTAGGCATGGGGGTTACGGCGCAATCAGCAAAAACAAAAATGCCTTTATCGCCAAATTCTGAATTGGGTACGATCATGATAAAAGATCCGGAAACCGCTGAAATACCAGGAGCAGTCTTAATTATCTGCAACGCTGGTCTCAACACGTTGCCGGTGGTGTTTTCCGCGCCGGCAACTTCGCCGTCCGCCTTACCCATTTGTACCATCATGGAAGCAAAGAAAAGCGGATCCTGCATGGTGGCTTTGGCTTTGTCCATGTCAACCCCTTTGCTTTTGCGCATTTCATAAAAAGCCTGGACAAAATCATCAAAATACGGTGCTTTAACCGGGTCAATAATGACAGCTCCGGAGATATCAGCACCGGCCTTGCTGGCAGCAGCTTTTACATCGCTTTCATTGCCTAACAGAATCGGGTTGGCGATTTTTCCGTCACAAATCCCTTTGACGGCCAGCAGTGTTCTTTCCTCTGTGCCTTCCGGCAGAACGACTGTTTTACCCTTTTTGGAAGCTTTCTCTTTAATCTCGGCTAATAAACTCATCCTTCATCCTCCCTATTCATACCGTTCGTTATTGGAATACTTTGAATAAAATTTTACCATAAAGCCTTTGATAAATGAATTTATAAGTGGTAAATTTATGTAACCCCCTGGTTTGAAAAACCCGTCACCACAAATCGAGTCCGCCTTATGGAACGCAGCAGGCAGAACGATCACTTATCAAAAGAGCTTTATTGCTTTGTGAATTGCGGACCGAAAGCAAAAGGAGTATGTACATGACGGCACTTGGTATCATTGCTGAATTTAATCCTTTTCACAACGGTCACTTGCATTTGTTGCAGGCGGCTAAAAAAGCTGTCCCCGACGCTCCGATTGTTTGTGTCATGAGCGGCAATTTCCTGCAACGGGGCGAGGCTGCCTGGTGCAGCAAATGGTCTCGAGCTGCCATGGCGCTGCACGCAGGTGCAGACCTGATCCTTGAATTGCCGGTTTGTTTCGCGGTCCGCAGTGCCTATTATTTTGCCCGCGGTGCCATCCAACTGTTGGCACAGACCGGAATTATTACTCATCTGGTTTTTGGCAGCGAGAGCGGCAATCTTAATGAACTGCAGAAAATATCTGCTGTAATCAGCAACGAAAGTCCCGAATATCAAATGATTCTCAAACAACATCTGTCCCGGGGCTACAGCTTTGCGCGGGCTCGTTCGCTCACCCTGCAGAAGATAATCGATAACCCCCAATTAAACGATTTGCTGTTGCAACCCAACAACATCCTGGCACTGGAATACCTGCGTGTGTTAAACGAACTCCATTCTTCCATCATAGCGCTTACATTTCCCCGTCAGGGAACCGGCTATCACAGCAACAAACTCTCCGACTGGGCCAGTGCCAGTGCCATTCGTGCGGCTCTGGACAAAGAACAGAACCTGGCTGCAATTGCCTCTTCCGTCCCCCCTTATACGCTGCAAATTCTGGCCGAAGAAATTTCCCACGGCCGCGCACCTATTGAAGCAGAACCCCTGCACCAGAGTATCCTGCTCAAACTGCGTCTCTCCTCCGCAGCAAAATTGGCAGATATTTATGAAGTCGAAGAAGGTTTGGAAAACCGCATTGTTAAAGCTGCCCTACAATCCGTCAACCTTGCAGAACTCAAACAGAAAATCAAGAGTAAACGTTTTTCCCAGAGTCGTATCAACCGTATTCTTCTATATTGCCTGTGGGAGCTTGATAAAGCGCAAATCATTCGCTTTGACGAATGTGGTCCACAATATCTGCACGTTTTAGGATTTTCGCCATCGGGACAGAAAATCCTGCAAGAAATTAAATCCCAAACAGATTTGCCAATTTTTTCACGCGGCAGTGATTTTAAAAAAGCCTGTCGTCAAACCAACCAACCGATGCTGACGGAAATGCTCGCGCTTGACAGGCAGGCTTCCGATGTTTATTCCTTGTTGTATCCTGATCCGGCCGTGCGCACAGGCGGTCTTGATTTTACCACCTCTCCAGTCAGGATTTGAAACTGTCCGTCAGTTGCTTGATTTCTTCGACTTTGGCAAGAGCTGCGGCTCTTCCCAGTGCAATGATGTCCTTGGAACATTCGAAATCCCGGGAAGCAAAATTGCCCACCGCTGGTTGTATTAATACGTTGGCCTGGGAACCAATGAGGCTAAAATGATACTTTTGCATGATGTCCAGTGATGTCATTATGACATCCAGGGTATTCTTGATGGTCACTTTTTTATCCGGCCCAAAAGTGACATCCACTGCAATAATAATATCCGCGCCCCGATCTTTGGCTACTTCCACCGGCAATCGATCAATCACTGCTCCATCCACCAAAACCATCCCTTCCTTGCGCACCGGTGTGAAAACACCGGGAATGGAGATACTGGCCCGTACGGCTTCTCTAACCGGCCCCTGATCCAGGACAACCCTTGCTCCGGTGATAAGATCAGTCGCAACAGCCACCACCGGCGGGTCCAATTGATCAAAGCTCTTGTTCTTGGTCAGCAAGGTTAAAAATGCATCGATCCGCTTGCCGGCAACAAAACCATAACGGGGTACCTGCACATCAATCATCAGGTTGGGATTCATACATTCCAACATTTTTTCCAGCATGTAAAGGTCAGCACCGCTGGCATAAATTGCTCCTACCATCGCCCCCATGCTGCTGCCAACAATGAAATCAACCTTGATCCCTTTCTCTCGGAAAACCTGCAGCACACCAATATGCGCCAGTCCGCGTGCGCTGCCGGCCCCCAGCACCAGTCCGACGACCGGTTTGCTGTTTTCCATTTGCAACTGCCCCCTTATTCTAAGGAACCTTACATCCTTCATATATATAGAATAAAACGTGAACGGAGTCTGATGGAGTGAGCAATGTCCGCTTCCCTTTGTCTGTCATTATAATACTGACCGGTACATTTTTTATGATCATTCATCCGCAGGCAACCGTACAGGCCGCCTCCCAGGGATTGTTGCTGTGGTATTCAATCGTTCTTCCGGCCCTGCTGCCTTTTTTTATTGTAGCCGAATTACTGGTAAAAATTCGTTTTGTTAATTTTATGGGGGTACTGATGGAACCGGTTATGCATCCCCTGTTTCGCTTGCCGGGTTGCAGTGCACTGGTGGTGGTTTTGGGATTCACTTCCGGCTTTCCGGTGGGGGCAGTGCTGACCAGAAAACTGTATGATCAGCAGCAGCTAAGCACGGAAGAAGCTGAAAGACTCCTTGTTTTCACCAACAATGCCAGCCCTCTGTTTATTCTTGGGGCGGTAGGAATCGGTTTGTTGAGCAACCCGGCGGCCGGTTACCTGCTGGCCTTCTCCCAATATCTTTCCAACTTGTTGCTGGGTATTTTGCTGCGGTTCAAAGCACCCCGATCTGCGCCTCCCATCCCTCCCGGGGGTTCTGGTTGGAAAGCCGCCTGCCAGGCAAGTCTCTTTGACAACGGAGAGCGTTCCGGTTTCGCCGGTATGCTGGGTGATGCCATTCGCGACAGTCTGGGCAATGTGATGGCGGTAGGAGGTTTTATCGTTGTATTTTCCGTGCTTACCCATATGTTGAGCCAGTGGGGGTTGCTGGAGGTTATGGCAGGACTGCTCTTTTCCTTGCTAAATATTTTTCCTCTGGATTATGCCCAGGTTTACGGTTTATGCATGGGTATTTTTGAAATGACCCTGGGTGCCAAAACGGCAGCAATCATTGTTCCTGGCAACATGCTGGCGGTTTTGCTGGTCTTGAGCGCCATACTTGCGTTCAGCGGCATCTCAGTCATCGCCCAGGTGATGAGTATAATGGCTGGAACATCGATTCGTCTGTCTTTTTATTTGCTGTCACGTTTGCTGCAGATGGCAATGGCCTGCAGCATAACCTTTCTGGCTTATCGCCTGGCCTTGCTGACCGGCATGGCCGGCATTCAGGTCCAGGCGATCCCTTATCACAAGGTTTTATATGCATTTGATGCCTGGACCTGGTCACTCTATTCCCTGCTGGCGGCTTTTATCATAATCGCCGTTTTGCTGTGCATGGCGACAGGCAGGCAGCATCAATAATCGTTGCTGCGAAGCCCTTCTCTGATATCATCCCGGCCTTGAAGCACCGCTTCCAACCCTTTGCGCAAAACGATCTCCATGTGAGAGAGAACACCATCGGCATACTCATCAGCATCCCGGCGGATCTGGGCAGCAATCTGTTCACTTTGAGCAATGATTTCCTCAGCAGCGCCGCGGGCACTTCTGGTAATCTCGTTGTCATCAACCATTTGGGCGACGTGACTTTTTGAATGTTCCAGATACTTGTCGGCTTCAGCACAAGCCTCACTGACAATTCTTTCTTTTTCCGCCATAATTAGCTTGGCCGTCTCCAACTCTTCCGGCAGGATCGCTCTAATACGATCGACTCTGTCCAAAAAACGGCTGGTTTCAATAATTGATTTGCCGCCGGTGAGGGGCACTTTACGGCTACCTTTCAACAGCAGTTCCAGTTCATCCAAGATCCGAAATATTTCCATCATCGTTTTGGTCCTCCTCCATATAACGGTAATAGTGTAGCGTTGATTCTCCGTAGTTTTTTTTTCGATATTGGTTCAACTTCCCGAATGAAGGCGCCAGTTCCCGCTGCCTTCTGGTCCGGATTACCAAGGCCCCTTGCCGGGCCAATATATCTGCTTGCCCCAGGACCATCATAATCTGATCAAAGATTTTGTCCTCGGTAAAAGGCGGATCGACATAGATATAATCGAAGCAACGACGGTTACGTGAAAACGTATTTACAGCTTTGAAAACATCGTTATGATACAGCTCATAACCGTTGTCAAAACCACAAATTCGAAGGTTTTCAGCCATCACTTTGACAGCGTTTTTATCATTGTCAACAAACACAGCTTGTGCTGCTCCACGGCTCAAGGCCTCAATACCAACGCTGCCGCTGCCTGCAAACAAATCCAAAATACTGGCGTTAACAATACCCGGTCCCCATACATTAAACAGCGCTTCCTTAATCATGTCAGTAATGGGGCGGGTATGCAAGCCACTCGGAGCCTTAAGTTTTTTGCCTCGCGCGTAGCCAGATATCACTCGCAAGTCTATTCTCCTTTGTCAATTTCTCTTCCAGCATAAAATTACCTTCTTTTAAAAAGGTGAATTTGTATTTTTTAAAAATTCTTTTGTTATTAATGTATATTATAGCTAATATCGGCAATGATATAAGTACCGGAAAGAAAAAAACCGGTAAACAAACCCTCCCCAACAACTTTACAAAATTCTCCTCTCCCCAAAATGGCGACGCAAGTCGCCATTTTAATTTTGTTTACCTTGAATAATATTACCAGCTTGGGATGATAATAAAGCGCAAAGGAGGTAATTTTCCGTGAACGATTTTTTAAATCATTTTAATCTTAATGTGGATCTGGCCGTTGAAGCACGGGATTTGGTCCGGGGAACAACCGGACGCGAGATCCAGGGTGTCGAAGAACAAGTTGAAAAAATGGAGCAAATCAAAATCACCACCATAACCATCAAAGACCCTCAGGCGGTTGCGGTTATGGGCAGACCACTGGGAACATATGTTACAATTGAATCTCCCCCTTTAAAAATCAATGATCCCTATGTAAAAGATGAAATTATTACCGCCATGAATAAAAGCATGGAGGTCTTGCTGAACAACCGTTTACAGCCCAAAGATACCGTATTATTGGTGGGACTGGGCAATTGGCGGGCGACCGCTGACGCCCTGGGACCAAAGTTTATTGAATACAGTCCCATAACCCGGCATTATTTTCAGCATGCTCCGGAAGCGCTGGTGGAAGGAATGCGACCGGTTTCCGGCATTGCTCCGGGAGTCCTTGGGATTACCGGATTGGAAACATATGAAGTCATCAAAGGCGTGGTCGACAATGTGAAACCAGCTGTATTGGTAGTGGTGGATGCTCTGGCGGCACAAAATGTTGACCGGATCGGCAATACCATCCAAATGTCCAACACCGGTATCCAGCCTGGCGGCGGCGTAGGCAATGCTCGTCATGCCCTGACTGAAGAAGAACTGGGAATTCCAGTCATCGCCATCGGCTGTCCAACCATTGTCAATGCCGCGGTCATCGCCCAGCAAGCCATCAATAACTTCTGTTCTGTCAGCAATACCGTTTTTCATGATATGACGGTTACCCAATCGGTTAAAGACACGCTTTCTTATTTTGGCGGCGATCTGGCCGTCACTCCCAAAGAAGTTGACGAAATCATTGAAAACACTGCCCGTATTATCTCCATGGGCGTTGCTGCGTCTCTTTTCCCGGGGATCAGCCGGGAACAGCTGGAACTGTACGCAACGTAAAACAAATGCATTAAGCATCACATGAAAACAAGCGGATCATAAATGATTCCGCTTGTTCGTGTAGTATAATTAGTCAGCTGTACAATTATTTCATAGTGGATTTCCCAGTTTCATAAGACTCGATCATTTTCTTGACCATCTGACCACCGATGCTGCCAGCCTGAGCAGAAGTCAGATCGCCATTGTAACCCTGCTTTAAGTTAACTCCTACCTGCTGGGCGGCTTCATACTTGAATGAGTCCATAGCCGCTTTCGCTTGGGGAACCAACAGTCTGTTACTGTTTCTTGCCATTTATCTTCACCTCCTTTTATTAGGTTGGTCTTAGTTTTTCCCCTTCATCTGCGAATATGCTAGAAGTATTTTCAAGACTTTTTATTTTTTGTTTTCGGTTTAATCCCCATTTCCTGTGCAACTTCATATTTAAGGTTCTCCATGGCCTGATTACCGGCATCATTCGTTGAAGGCTTCTTTGGCTGTTGTTGACCGGACGTTTTTTTCATTTTTCAATCCCCCTTTCCAATATCAAAAAAAATACTGCAAACCATAGGTCTGCAGTAGTAGGATGGTGCAAATTAAATGATTTTATTTTGGCAATCAATGGGGCGTCAATCATGTCCAGGCGTTATTTCCATTCTCTAATTGCGGGCTATTTCATGATTTTTTTTAAATTTAAGCTGCATATAAAGTTGCAGAAACGGGGTTTGCAGATAGGCTATTTCCAATTGGCCGGCAAGCTCCATACTCAATCTGATGAGCTCCAAATCTTTGACCAGACTGGCAACTTTCAGTTCCTCCAGACCATGCTGACGCACCCCCCAAAAGTCACCGGGTCCGCGGATGGCCAAGTCTTCATTGGCCAGTTCGAAACCATCATTGCTTTGCTCCATCGCTTGCAAGCGACGTTTGGCTTCTTCGGTCCGTGCATCTGCCAACAGAATACAGTAGGATTGATGGCTTCCCCGGCCGACTCTGCCCCGCAGTTGGTGTAATTGCGACAAACCAAACCGTTCCGCATGCTCAATAATGATCACGGAAGCATTGGGTACATCCACGCCCACTTCAATCACCGTTGTCGATACCAGCACCTGAATCTGGCCTGCCTGGAAGCGCTGCATAATCATTTCTTTTTCGTTGGCTTTCATCCGGCCATGAAGCAAACCAACTGAGAATTCCGCAAAAATATGGGTGCGCAATTCCTCATACAGCGTAATGGCTGCCTGCATATCCTGTTTTTCCGATTCTTCCACCAGCGGACAGACGACATAGCACTGCATCCCTTGTTGAATCATTGGCCGGGCAAAATCATAGGCTTTTGACCGGGATGAACGTGGAAGATAGCGGGTTTTAACCGGCTTGCGTCCGGGCGGCAGTTGATGAATAACGGAAAGATCCAGATCCCCATAGGCAGTCAAAGCCAGTGTTCGTGGGATGGGAGTAGCTGTCATGACCAATACGTCTGGATTTATCCCCTTCTGACCAAGCCGGGCCCGCTGGCGTACCCCAAAGCGATGCTGCTCATCAATAATCACCAAACCCAGGCGCCTGAATTCAACCTGTTCCTGGATCAAGGCATGGGTTCCCAGCAGGATATCAATTTCTCCACGCTGCACTGCCTCCAACATGATACGACGCTGTGCCTGGGAAGTGCCGCCGGTCAGACAGGCCATTTCGACCGGCGCGCCAGCAAAAAGTCTCTGCAGCGCAGCAAAATGCTGCTGTGCCAGAATTTCCGTAGGTGCCATCAGCGCAGCCTGGTATCCGCTGGCTGCTGCTTTGGCCATGGCCAGCGCTGCCACCACTGTTTTGCCGGCGCCAACATCACCTTGCAGCAGACGGTTCATCGTCCGGGGAGCTTGCATATCCGCATAGATCTCTCCCACGACTTTTTCCTGATCATCCGTCAGCCGGAACGGCAAACTTTGCCGCAAATGCTGTACCAAATTAGTTTTTTCCAGGTGAATGACACAAGGGGCAGCTGGCTGACGATCAGTGCGGTGCTTGTCAAGTGATATCTGAAACAACAATAACTCTTCCAAAGCCAGTCGTCTTCTGGCCTGCAGATACTTTTCTGCGTTCTCCGGGAAATGAATATGGTGCAGCGCAGAATGGATATCCAGCAGTTCATACTTCTCTCTCAAATCAGCGTCCAAAATCTCCGGATAATCGGTGAGAAAGTTTTGCAGCACATAATTCATTATCTTGCGCAAACTTTTTTGGTTCAGACTCCCGCTCAGCGGATAAATCGGTACCACGCTGAATGCCATAACTTCGTCGTCTTCCAGGATTTCATAGGCAGAGACCTGCAACTGCAATTCCTTGTAACGCCCGTCCACCTTGCCGGTAACCAGTATTTGCTGGCCGGTTTTGATTACATTGGTTAAAAACGGCTGATTAAACCAAATAGCATGAATCGCAGCGCTGTCATCTTCCAAAAGCGCCTTGAAAATCTGCAATCCCCGCCCGGTTCTGGTACTGGTCGTAGACAAAACCCGGGCCTGCAGGTTCACGGTCGTATCAAGCGGCAAATCACAAATCGGGGTTAAGTGAGAACGGTTGAAATAGCTACGCGGAACCAACCACAGCAAATCGAAAATATTGTCCACGCCCAATTTTTGCAGGTCACGTTTTCGTTTGGGGCCTACCCCCTTGATGTATTGCAGTTCCATAAAAAGACTTTCCATAACAACCTCCCGGCCTCATCCCCGCATGATATGACAAGACGGCCTTTCACCGTTTCAAAACGGTGAAAAACCGCCCATAATAGCATAAGTCCCAAATTACTCAACAGATATGAAATAGCTGTAATGGGGCTGCCCGCCAAAATGCATTTCCACTTCGCACTGCGGGCAAATTTCCATCACCTTTTCCTGAAGCGCGCTGGCTTCTGCTTCTTCCAAACCATTACCATACAGGAAGGTAATCAATTCGCTGTCGGGCTTGATCATATTCCGCAAAATAGCCAAGACCACTTCTTCTTCACTGTCTGCTTTCTGGCTGATTTTGCCGTCAATCAAGCCAATCACGTTGCCCGCTTCAATCTCCAGACCACTTACCCCGGAATCCCTCACCGCATGAGTCACTTCGGCATAGGAGACTTTTTCTGTTTCCGCTTGCATGGCTGCCATAATGACATCCAATTCGCCCTCAGAGTCATAGGCAATCAGCGCAGCAATCGCCTGCATCACTGAGCGGGTCGGTAAAACCGTCACCTGTTTGTCAGACAATTCCTTCACCTGTTCGGCGGCCATGATAATATTCTTGTTGTTGGGCATAATGATCACAGCTTGCGCTGGCACATCCTGGCAGGCTTTCAGCAGATCTTCGGTGCTGGGGTTCATGCTCTGACCACCCTGCACAACCTGATCAACCCCCAAGCTTTGGAGGATACTGACAATCCCTTCACCCGCTGCTACAGCTACCAGGCCGATTTTTTTACAAAACGCAGACAGGTTGTTCGGTTCAAAATCATGACGGTTTTCATGTACCTCTTCCAGCATATTGTTGATTTTTATATCACTCAACTGTCCGAATTGCAGTGCTGTTTCCAACACCTTGCCGGGATGATTGGAATGGATGTGAACCTTGACAATCTCCTCTTCTCCGACTACCAGCATGGAATCTCCCAGCGGACGCAAATGGTCCTTGATATCCTCAGGATTTAAATCCTGCCCCTTGATCAGCATCTCGGTACAGTATTGAAAATCCAAAACGATATCTTGCTTGATCATTTCCTGGCGACTGGTAATGGTTTTTTCCTTGTAACTGTCTAGTTGAATTTCCTTGTCAGCTGCCAGCCCCTCAATCACGCCTTCAAGGAAAAACAGCAGCCCCCGTCCACCGGCGTCTACGACTCCTGCTTCCTTGAGGATGGGCAGCAGGGAAGGGGTTTTCTCCAGCGTACGATAGCCTTCTTCCACGCCGATCAGCAGAACGGCCAGTATATCAGAACCTGATTGGGCCTCCTGTTCACAAGCCCTGGCAATCTCGCGAATTACTGTCAATATGGTCCCTTCCACCGGCTTCATGACTGCCTTGTAGGCGGTATCAGCTCCGGAACGCAGAGCAAGTGCAAGATCAACCGCATTGGCGGTTTCCTTGTTCTCCAGCGTTTTGGCAAAACCTCTGAAAATCTGGGATAGTATCACCCCGGAATTGCCCCGGGCACCCATCAGGGACCCCATGGAAACTGCCTTGGCCACCTTGCCCAAAGATGCAGTGCTGTTTTTTTCGCCTTCCCTGACAGCCGATAAAAGGGTCAAGTACATATTGGTTCCGGTGTCACCGTCCGGTACCGGAAAAACATTTAACTGATCGACCTCATCACGATTATGTTCCAATCTGATGCAACCGGCTTTTATACATCGCACCAGATCATATCCGGTTATACTCAGCAAACTCAAACTGTTAATCCTCCCATTACTTA
>Ga0116151_10000115_pt1 | contig 67095 bp, 52 predicted proteins | sample AD_UKC117_MetaG_FD_89893 | JGI IMG/M metagenome (GOLD analysis project Ga0116151, IMG submission 89893) | Active sludge microbial communities of municipal wastewater-treating anaerobic digesters from Hong Kong - AD_UKC117_MetaG | ecosystem: Engineered > Bioreactor > Anaerobic > Digestate...
CATCGAAATACTCCTTCGTCTTGCGACTTACAGTTCGCCGCAGCCATTGACTCAGCGAACGTTCAAGCCTTTCCCTCGGTCCGTTTGGTGACCGATCGGGGGGTAAGACACGGCTCGTTTGCAGGGGTTAGGAAAAGGGAGCCCCGTTTTTTCGGGCCTTAGGAGCAAGGGGCGGGGAATTCACTGGGGCGTGGGCGTGGGGCCCGAAATTCCGCCAAAAAGGAGGGCGCCGAGGACGACGATTCCGAGGACGATGCGATAGACGGCGAACGGAATCAGTGAACGTTTGCGTACGTAGGACATGAACGCCGCGACAACGACCAGCGCCACGACAAACGAAACGCTGAAGCCGAGGCCGAGGACCGCCATGCTGCCGTTCGTCAGTTCGTCGGCGTGCTTGACGAGCTTGACGAAGCCGGCGCCGCAGATCGTCGGGATGGCGATCAGGAAAGAGAATTCGGCGGCGGTCGACGCGGGCAGACCGACCATCAGTCCGCCCAGTATCGTTGCCATGGAGCGGCTGGTACCCGGGATGATGGCGAAGCATTGCGCGACACCGATGAGAAACGCCTGCCGGAGCGTCACGTCCTTCAGCGACGGTCCTTCCATTCGTCGATATCGCAACTCGATCAACACCATGACGACAGCGCCGAGGATCAACGTGATCGCGACAGTCACGGGGCCGTACAGATACTTCTCGACGATATCGTCGAAAGGAAGACCAATGGCGGCCGCGGGAATCGTCGCGACGACAAGCTTCGCCAGCAGGTGATTGCTCCATCCTCCGATCGGCGCCGAAAACGTCTGTCGCCAGAGCTCGCGCCAGAAGTAGAGCACCACGGCGAGGATTGCGCCGATCTGGATGAAGAAGAGAAACGCGGGCCAGGGGGGCGATTCAGACGCGATATCCAGAACCGGCATGGCGAGGAGCATGTGTCCCGTGCTGGAGACGGGGAGGAACTCCGTCAGTCCCTCGATTACGCCGAGGATCACAGCGCGGATGGCGTCAGACACGCGTTTGCTCCGAGAGCGCGTCCTTGGACGCCATCAGGTAGGCGATGACGCTGACGATGGTGAAGAAGACCATAACGTGGATGAGAATCTGGCGACCCTGATGCACCCAGCCGATGTCGGAAAGGCGTCCGAGACTCGTCAGGATCCAGCCGATCGTGATCGACTGGAGCAGCATCTTGATCTTGCCCCACCAGTTGGCGCCGTAGCTCTTTCCCTGCGATTCGCTGAAACCGCGGAGGCCTGACACGAGGAGTTCGCGGGCGATGATGATGATCACCATCCAGGCCTCCATGCCCGAGGCGGAGACACCTTCCTTCGTGTTGAAGTTGCTGCCGAGGAACATGACGAACGCGCCGATGACAAGCACCTTGTCGACGAACGGATCCAGAATCCGGCCGAACGCCGTGATCTGGTTGTGCTTTCGCGCCAGATGTCCGTCCAGAATGTCTGAAAGGCCGGCGATCACGAACACGACGAACGCCGTATCCATGATCCAGATCTGCTCGCTCTGTCGCGCCCAGTCGAACACGCCGAGCAGGATCAGGAACCCGATCGACAGAAACAGGCGGGCCGTCGTAATCTGATTGGGAAGATTCATCCGCATGGGCGGGGGGCTTGTCGTCCTTCAGTTCGCCGTCAGGCGGTGTCTCGATTCGGAGCGCCGATACGCGGGGGATGCGTTATCCGATGCGTTCCGATCCGCGACGCATCCTACCCGGATTGATCGTCAGAGGCCACTTCCCTGCCAGAAGTAGACGGCGGCGCCGAGTGCGCCGGCGGCGAACACAATCGCCATCAGAATCTTGATCCAGCTCCACGGCCGATCGCCCTGCACTTCGCCCGTTCCCGCGTTCACGAACACCTGGTAGGGCTTGCCGTGATAGCGGTAGACCAGCGTCCAGACCGGCAGGAGCAGGTGCTTGAATGTGATGGCGTCGTACTGCGTGTCGATCGAGCTGATCCGCTGCTGGTCCCCGCCAATGGCGCGGCGGACGTCGCTCCTCAGCGCCGCGTCGGCGCGCTGTCGAGCCAGCGTGAACCCGTCGTCCAGTTCGACGTCGTAGGTCGACGCCAGATAGCCCGCCAGAAACGCCTGCTCGAACGGCCGGCAATGTTCGATGGGCCATGGCTCCAGCGCTTCAAGTCGCTGCGCCGGCCAGCCTGTCGCCGCAGGGATCGTGATATCGTCGAAGAACCGCTGATGGACGCCGGATCGAAAGCTCCAGCGTGTTCGCGTTTCCATCCGGCGATCCTTCCCCGTGCCGACCCAGACCGTGTAGTTGTCGCCGCGCTGGCCGGACCAGTGCGTTGTTGTCATCGCGTCGTAGGTCCAGTAGGGCAGGTAGACGCCGTTGAATCTCCCGTGAACGCCGCGTCGCTTGAATTCGTTCGGCGCGAACCATCGGGACTTCACCCACGCCGCCAGGTTCGCCTGCGCCCGTCCTCGATCGACCCGGAAGGGCAGCACGCCATCGACCGGAATTCGATCCTCCGCCGTGTAGGCGTTTTCCACCTGGATCGCCGACCCGCAGTAGGCGCACTCGTCGCTGGCGAGTGTCCCCGTGAACTGGACACGACCCCCACAGTTGTCGCACGTGACTTCCTTTGCGTCAGTGACGGGCGCCTGCGCCCGCATGCGGCGCTCCGCCACGCGATTCAGCATCGCCGCGAAGTCCTGCTCCCGGACCGCCAGTTCGGCGTCGATCGCAATGACTTTGACGCCGCCGCAGTATTCGCACTTGAGCTGCTGGACGCCGACGTCGAATCGCAGGTCGGCGCCGCAGCCTTCGCAGGGAAAAATGCGGCCCTCGGAGGTCCGCGTTTCGGGAATCTCGTCGAAGGATTCGGGGGAGGGATTGCTGTCGTCGAGTGTCGTCATGACACGGTTCCCCGGGGAGTTCGGCGCGTCGGCCGGAAAACCAAACAACCCGGCGAGTGGCCGGGTTGTCTGGGTTCCACTGGGCGCGGCTGGATTCGAACCAGCGTAGGCAATGCCAACGGGTTTACAGCCCGTCCCCTTTGGCCACTTGGGTACACGCCCCTTTGATTTCAGAGTCCCGTAGAATAGCCATGATGGGCGCTCCGTCAAGCGCCGCGGCGGGACCCTTGCATCGGCGGGGCATCCATGCTCGATTCAGTCAAACTACCGCTCATATGCCTCATGATGGCGGCCGGCGGATGGCTGCTGCTGACCGCTCGACGCCAGCCTCGTGGCTCGGGGCCACATTGCATGGCGTGCGGCTACAACCTCTCCCACCTGAACAGTGCGCGTTGCCCCGAGTGCGGCGCGGCGCTCTCGCCGGAAACGACTTCTGACGGCCCTCCGTCACAGTTTTCCTGGACCCGGTTCTGGATCGGCGCGGCGCTGGTCTTCCTGCCCGCCTGCTGGGTTGTGCTGGATTTTGGCCTGGCCCTGATGCGCATGCCGGCGCTCGGCGGCGCCCGCTAGGGCCTATCCTGCGGCCTCAAGGTAGGCCGCGATCGCGTCCCGCCAGTGTCGGGGCCGATGGCCGGTCAGGGCCTCGTAGCGAGAGAGATCGAGCACGGAATAGGCGGGGCGCCTGGCGGGTCTGGGGAACTCCGCCGTCGCACACGGTCGGATGGGCCGATCGACACCCGCCAGGGTCAGAATCTCCTTCGCAAACTCAAACCACGTGCATTCGCCGTCGTTCGTGACGTGGAAGGTTCCTGTGGCGCCGGCGTCGATCAGGCGGAGGATGCCGTCGGCCAGATCCTCGGCGAAGGTCGGCGATCCCCGTTGATCGTCCACGACTTTGTCGAGCCGACCTTCCTGCGCCAGCGCGAGGATGGCCCTGGGGAAGCAGGGACCGTCATGGCCGAAGAGCCAGGCGGTTCGCACGATCGTCGGCGTCGGATGCGCCTCACACACGCGGCGCTCGCCGACGAGCTTGGTTCGACCGTAGGCGCTGAGTTGCTCAATGACGCCCGGCTCTGCGTCGACCGGAATCGGCGACGTCGCATTGCCCGGAAAAATGTAATCCGTCGAGATGTGGACGACGCCCGCGCCGACGGCCGCCGCCGCCGCCGCGACATTTCCGGCGCCGTCGCCGTTGATCCGCATGGCGACGGCTTCGTCCGTCTCACATTGGTCCACCTGCGTGTAGGCGGCGCAGTTGACGACCCAGTCGGGGCGTTCCGCGCTTACCAATGTCGCGAGCGCGTCGGTCTGCGTGATGTCCACGTCCTCACGGTCCGTCCTGATGACGCGATCATCGACGCGGGCGGCGATCTGTCGCGCGAGGGCCGAGCCGAGGAGTCCGTTTGCGCCGGTCAGAAGAATCTTCATGTTGCTGTGAGCTCACGTCTGATGCGATGGCTATGCGGGCTTCATCGCGGGAGGCCAGATGGTTCGCAGGGCCGTCAGAATCGTCCGCGTGGCGTTCGACTTGTTGAGTGTGTAGAAGTGAATGCCGGGCGCTCCGCGCTGAAGGAGGTCGAAGCACTGCGCGGTCGCATAGGCGACGCCCTGTGACAGCACGGCGTTCCTGTCGTCGCGGAAGCGCTCCATCTCGCGGATCAGCGTCGCAGGCAGGCTGGTCCCACACATGGTCGTGAAGCGCTTGATCTGCTCGACGTTTGTGATCGGCATGATGCCGGGAATAATAGGGACGCCGATGCCCGCCTTCCGCGCGCGTGCGACGAAGTCGAAGTACTTGTCATTGTCGAAGAACAGCTGGCTGATCAGGAATTCAGCGCCGGCGTCGGTCTTTCGGGCCAGGTTCGCCAGATCGCGCTCCAGGTCGCGATCGCCGGCGGTGTTCACGCACTCGACGTGACCCTCGGGATAGCAGGCGCCGCCGATGCAGAAATCGCCGCGCTGTTTGATATACGCCGTCAGTTCGCTGGCGTGGGAAAAGCCGTCGGCGGGGGGCGTGAACGACTCCTCGCCTTTGGGCGGGTCACCACGCAACGCCAGCACGTTCTCTACCTGGCCGAGCTTCAGCCGATCGAGGACCTGACCGATCTCGTCGCGCGACGCGCCGACGCAGGTCAGGTGGGCCATCGCCGTCAGGTCGTAATGCCGCTTCACTTCGGAGACGAGTTCGATCGTCCGATCCCGCGTGCTTCCACCGGCGCCGTAGGTAACGGAGACGAATGTCGGGCTGAGGTCCCGCAGGGAACGCACCGACTCTCGGAGGGATTCGAGGCCTTCGTCTGTCTTCGGCGGAAAGAACTCAAATGAGAAGGATGGCCGTCCGGTCGAGATTAGCTCGCGAATTCGCATTCCGCGTGAGTCTCCTTATACATGCGCCTCGGAATGGGGCGCAGTATAGCGACATTCACAAGCTTCGTGCGAGAGGCCCGCAAAGGGCTGTGATTCATCCGTGAATGCGAGTGAAGCGGGCCCGGTTGTCAGGCCTTCGGCGCGGGCTTCTTTTCCTTCTTCTTCTCGTCGGCGAGCTTCCTGGCGAGGGCGGAGTCCTCGGGAATCGCCTTCTTCAGTTCGGCTTCCAGGGCCGCGAGCATCGCCTTGTCGTCAGGCGTTGTTCTCGGCGAGAACCGGTTGACGACTTTGCCATCTCGATCGACGAGGAACTTCCCGAAATTCCATTCGATGGCGCCGCCAAGCCCATGGTCCGCCTTCTTGTCGGTCAGGTATTTGTAGAGGTCGCACTTGTCCTTCCCCTTGACGGAGACCTTCGAGAACATCGGAAATGTCACGCCGTAGTTCTTCGTGCAGAAGGTCCTGATCTCCTCGTCCGTGCCCGGCTCCTGCTTCAGGAAGTTGTTCGCCGGGAATCCGAGGATGACGAAGCCGCGATCCTTGTAGGTTTCGTAGAGCTTCTCCAGCCCTTCGTACTGAGGCGTCAGACCGCACTTGGAGGCGACGTTGACCATCAGCACAACGTTCCCCTGGAACTGTCGCAGGTCCTGTTCCTTGCCGTTGATGTCCTTCATCGTGAATGCGAGGGCGGGCATGGGCTTCGTTGTCTCCTTCTTCTCTTTCGGGTTTTTCTTGTCGGACTTCTGATCCTTCTTCTCGGGCTGCGTCTTCTTCTCCTGGCCATCGGGCTTGGGCGTGGGGTCGGCGGACACTGGCGCCGCGAAGCTCGCCAGGGCGGCCATGAGTGTGGCGCATGTCAAAGATCGCATAAGTACGCTGCGGCGGACTGATCGCATGGAATGGGTCTCCTGTTCGGATATTGGTCACTGGATCGGCTGTGCAGTCAGGCGGCACTCTGGCCGATTCTCCCAGTCGGGTATCATAGGTCTTCGAAACCGCCATGGGTTCGGATTCCGCCGCTTTGGTGTTCGGCGACATCGCTTTGACACGCGGGGGCCGCCGGTTACCGTTTCCATGATGAACGCAGTCGCCATTATTCCCGCCCGATACGCCTCGACGCGGTTCCCGGCCAAACCGCTCGCCCGCGAGACCGGAAAATACCTGATTCAGCACGTTTGCGAGCGATTGTCGGCCGCCCGACGCATTTCCAGTGTGATTGTGGCCACAGACGACGAACGGATCCGTCAGGCCGTCGCATCGTTTGGCGGCGCCGCCGTCATGACGCGGGAGGATCATCCGAGCGGAACGGATCGTGTCGCCGAAGTGGTCGCGGGCCTCGACGCAGAGCTGATTCTGAACGTGCAGGGGGATGAGCCTGAGATCGATCCCGAGCATCTGGATCTGCTGATTCAGCGAATGGCGGAGGACAACGCGGCGCAGATCGGAACCCTCTGTTGTCCATTCGGCGGACAGGCGCAACCGCGCGATCCGAACAAGGTCAAAGTTGTCGTGTCGGCGGCGGGGCGGGCGATCTACTTTTCCCGCTCCCTCATACCTTTTCCGAGGGACTTTGACGGCGTTCCCGATGATCCGTCGAAGTGGCTGCTGCACGTAGGTGTCTACGCCTATCGACGCGCGGCGCTTCTCAGGCTGGCGTCGCTCCCGCCGAGTCCCCTCGAACAGTCCGAACGACTGGAACAACTGCGGGCGCTGGAGAACGGTATGGCGATGACCGTGGTACGCGTCGACCACGCGGCGCCGGGCATCGATACGCCCAGTGACTACGCCGCCTTTGTGTCGCGCTGCGCCGGTCGCCATGGCGGCGCCCACGCGTAACCCGCTTGTGAATCGACCTTCCAGTTGGTGTTCGACTGCCGCGGATTTGCGCTCTCGGCCTCAGACCGCCCACGGGCGCCCAGTGGCGCCCAGTGCGGCTGGAAAGTCATTGGGGCGTGGGCGTGTTCGTTTTCGGTTTCACCTCATTCGGGGCGGCGGACTCAATCGCTTCCAGCAGACCGGGATGGGCCTGGACCTGGACTGTCGATTCGTCAACTTCCCATTTGTACTCAGGCGGTTCGTCGCGACTTGTCACAAACACGTACTCTGCGCCGCCGACGCCACCGCCCGGCGCGTATTTGGCGATGTGTTTGATTCTGTCCCACGGCAGAAAGATCGTCCGAAGCAGTTTGCGCAGCCGGACACCGTCGGCGTCGATCGTCAGGCGCGTGACGTAGCCACGGAAGAGCGTGCGGATGGATATGGCGACAACGATCGCGGCCGTCAGTTTCGTCCACCACATGGCGCGGATCGTCAGGACGAAGATCATCAGCGCGTTGATGGGCGCCATGACGATCAGGAAGATCGCCAGCGGCGTGCGAAATGCGGACCAGCTTCGACGATGTTCGCTCAATGCTCGTAATACGTATGCGCGGGCCGGCCGGCAAGGATCTGCTCCTTGCCCCAGTTGGCGACGTTGCGGAAGGTTTCGGAGCCAATGAAGGCGTCAAAGGCGTCCCGGCTGCTCCATTCCGAAAGGATAACGTAGAGCTGATGATCGTCGATGTCGCGGCACATGCGGGACTGCGTGTGACCGTCGATGTCCGCCATGGCCTTGATGACCTTGCGGAACGCGTTTTCGAAGATCTCTTCCTTGCCGGGCAACACCTTGTAGTTCATACCGATTGTGACCATCGCGGGGGTACTCCGTTTCCGTTGTGGCCAATCGCTCGAAAATCCGTCATGCCGAGCGATGCGCCGGGCGCCTGGTTCCCCTGAGCGGGGCGATCCCCGCGGGGTTTCGGAGGTATCCTAGCAAGTCGCCGACGTTCGGCCAATCTTGACGAAAGGCGATTCTCGCTGAGAATGGCTGTGAGATTGCCCTTGGGAGAGGTGTCCGAGTGGCTGAAGGTGCATGCTTGGAAAGCATGTGTACGGTAACACGTACCGGGGGTTCGAATCCCCCCCTCTCCGATTCTGTCATATCGATTCCGCCCTTGGCGCCAATCAGGGCGAGGGCTTCCAGAAAGCCGTCGGGTTTTCATCTTCCCCGAGGATGAGCGTGCAGGCGCCGGGACCGCACTGGTTCACGGTCCCATTCCATCTGTCGAATTCAAAGCCGGACAGCGAGCCGGGATCAAACGTGATCCGCGTGCCCGTCTTCATTTCGGCAATGAAGACGAATCCGCTGGCGACGCTGAAGTTGACGTTCTGCGTCGTTCCGTTCAGCGGGTTCTCGCCCATGGCCGACGGGAAGGTGAGCCACTCGGGGGCCTCGATCGTGATGCTGTTCCAGAAGCCGGCGACGTTGGGTTCGGTATCTCCGACGCTCAGGAGCAGTGTCGGCATGCGCTGGTAGACGAGTTCGACGCTCTTGTCCGAGTCCATCGTGAAGGTCGCGACGCCGGTCTCCGGCGTGGCCACGGGATCGCCATCGAAACGCAGGAACTCGACGCGATCCTTGCCGCCCGTTTCGAAGTCCTCGCGGCTGTCGGCGTCTGTGAATCGGCTCTGCGTTCCCATGGATTCAAACGCGATGATCGTGACAGTCTTCCCGTCCTCCACCTGAAACTCGTTGACATCGGGATCGGCGGCGCCTCCGCGTTTGTTGTCGAAATTGCCATTGTTGAAGGGGGCGTTGGCGCGCGTGTAGGCCATGTCGTCGATGAAGATGTGCGCCTCCATCGCGCGGCAGAAGAACTCGGCTTCCGGATCGAGACCGCGGCAGCCGTTGAGGCTTCGCAATGTGACAGTCAGCGTGTGGCGATTGCCCGATTGTCCCTGCGGCGTGGGCGTCGTGGTCCCGCCATTCTGGGGGCAGTCGCTCCCCAAAACGGCGACGAGCAGTGTGACACAGATGAGGCGCCATCGATTCATTGCGATCGCTCTCCGGTCGGGGGTCGATTCCCGCCAGCGGGGGGAGTCGAGCCGGGCTGAACATGCGAGGCCAGTGACCGAATGATACCCGGCGGCCCGGCGCCGCCGCAATTCCTGATTCACCATTCGGTCGCAGAGTCGCGGCAGATCAGTTCGAGCGTGTTGCCCTCGGGATCCCTGATGAAGAGCGCCTTTGCCCCGAAGGCCGGGAAGGCGCTCGGGCGCGGGTCCAGGCCCAGCGACGTCAGTTTCGATTGCCACGAGTCGCAGGATTCCGGCGAAATCTCGAAGGCGAGATGGTTGAGTGTCGAACGCGTGACATCGTGCCCAACGAGGCGGCTGCGCGCGAAGACGTGGCGTTTGTGATCGATCAGGACCAGCAGTTGCGGGTGTCGATCGCGCCCAAGGGGCGTGTTTGTCTCGGCGATCTTCAGAAACGTGATCGTGGGCTCGCCTGTCGGATCCGGATCGGCGCCATTCTCGTGACAGGCCTCCGTGACGAACGGAAAGCCCATGACGCGCGTGTAGAAGTCGCGCATCGTCGGGATGTCGCGAACGCTCAGAACGATTTCCGACACGCCGAGGACTCGCGGCGCCGGATCGCCTCGATTCAAATCTGTTTCGTTGCGCTGTTGGATCTCCGCAATCGCGGGTTCGAGTATCTCCCGGGCGCTCGCGACATCTTCCTCGCGCCAGAGAACAAGGCGAATCTCGGCGCTATGCAGCCAGTCGCTGTCAGCAAATTCCAATAGGGCGCTGCGCAGACCGATGGCGAACTGCTCGATGGAGAGGGGGCCATAGCCCGTCGCGAGGGCCGGCATCGCCAGCGTCGTTGCGCCGAAGTCGGCGGCGGCGCGGAAGACGTAGGCCAGTGTCTGCGCGATGAGGGCGCTGTCGGATTCGTAGAGGGCGTTGATACTGACGGCGTGCAGGATTCGGCGGCAGGCGAGCGGTCCCGGCTGTGTGGCGACGACGGTCCCGGGCTCAACGTATTTGCGCCCCGTCGAATGAAGATGCGCCTGCAGTTCCGCCTGCACATCGGCGCCGCCGCGCTCAAGGATGGCGCCGTTGACACCACCGGACATGAGCAGGGCGGGATTGGCCGTGCTGACAATAATGTCGGCGGACTCGTCGAGCAGGTCGCCGTGTTTGACAGTCAGGTTCAGCACGTTGCGGGTCCTCGTGAAGAAAGACAGTGCAAACGCCCGCAAACCCTCGCAAACGCTCGCAAAAAAACAGGGAGCGCTCCGTTCGTCGTTTCGCAACGGGGCCCCACGATGCCGACTTATTGTAGGCCTTGCCCGGCGATTCTGTTGGGGCTGAGGGCCATGGGGAGTCGAGCCGATCCAAGTTCCCAGACTCCTTTCGACGACAGGATTGGAATTCGCCCCGAAGCGACGGCGAGACCTCCGGACGGCCTCGGCTTGCCCGATGATCTTCGAGAGTTGTATCTCCGCCCCACGCGATGCATTGAACTGAGCGCACGAATCAGATCCCCATTGTCGTCAGCGCGTCGATGTATCCAGCGCCCGCAAGCCCTGCGTTGTCGTGAGGACACGACGGCTCTGAGGGGCGCTGCTGGGGCAAATCCGTCAGCGCCACCCGTTTGCGCCAATGTCAATGAGGACAAACGCGGCGCCGGAATGACCGGCGCTGCGCCTGCGTCTGGGTATTGGCGGATTGAGTTTTTTCGATTGCCTGCGCGTTTATCGTCGGCGTCGTCGCAGCATGGGCGTCGCCGCCAACAGGATCAGTGTGATCGCCGCGGGTTCCGGGATGATCTGAATGACGGGCGCTTTGCCGACATCCGTGTTTGCGCCGTCGACGAAGCCGCCGTTTCCAAAGCGGATCTGTGCCCCGCTGAAGTTCGCCAGTCCCCAGAGACCGGGGCCGACTCTCGCGAAAATCTGACCGTTGTCATAGGCGCCGAGGGTCGGATCGATGGTGAAAGTCACGGTACCGAAATCGATCGAAGCGCCAACGAAGCCGGGCGCCGGAAAGTCAAACGACGTCTGTCCAAAATTCGTCGCAATGTCGCCGGGGCCGGGGACACCCACGCCGCCGACGGTATTGAGAATACCGTTCGGCAGCACGACGGCGTCCGTCGCGCTGACGGACACGCCGTAATCGGCGCTGAATGTCGTCGAGTCGATCGTGACACCGACGCCCGATACGTTCCCGACCATTCTGGCGGTCACGTTAAACGGCGTCGCCGACATCGGGTTGCTCAGCAGCAGCACCTTGCCGGGGCCGTGATCCAGCGACGAGATTCCAACGTCCGAGCTGACGAGCTCGAACCAGATCGTGACGTCGGCGCGCGCCGACACGCACGTCGACGCGATGACGGCGACGCAACATACAACCCATGCGGAAACCTGCTTCATGATGGACTTCCTTTCTCAGCAGTTGGCCCGAAGGATGTGCCCAACGGGCGTCTCGGTATGCTGAGCGGCATCGTACATGAATTCGCGTTCCTTACGCAAGAATCGAAACGCGCTGCACGGCCTTCAATGGCTGACCTGATGGTGTCGGGGGTGCCGGGACGCCCATTCACGGCTCGAACGCAACGTTCGAACAATGCCCCAAGGGTTGCGCGGCGTCCGCGTCGCGGACTTTGCTGACCCTGAGCAGGCTTGTGGCGCTCCGATTGGGGCGACGCTTCCATCGGGGAATGAGCGAAGCGACAGATTCGCTTTGTCTGGCGCTCGGAAGCTGTCGCCATCATCGCCGACATCGCATCACAATGGCTTGCGCATGGCGCCCGACCGTGACCTCACGGCGGAGCAAGGCCTGTCGGCCCCGGATGACTCGCCACGCTGAGGACAGCGAGGCTCTGATCCGAGCGCACTGGTTGCGACGCCGAGGCTACCGGCCTTCGATGAGGCGCGTGACGAATGGGGCGATGTCGCGGGCGTCGATCGCGTCATCGCGATTGACGTCGGAGAGGATGGAGCCTGTCCCACTGAGAAGGTCGGCGACGAACTGGGCAATGTCGTCGGCATCCACGGCGCCGTCGCCGGTCAGATCGCCCAGCCGTTCGCATCCGTCGTCGGCGTTGTCCAGCGCGCAGCGTTCGAGGGCGCCGATGTCCACGGCTGCGACGCTGTCGGCGTCGCCATCTTTGATGCGATCCTCGCCGAATGCGTCGAACATGGCGGAGGCCGGCAGGGCGGCGTTGTCGCCGGTCTCCAGCGCGGGCGAGTCGAGGCGCAGCGAATAGTCGTTGTCGTCGATCGTCAGCGGGTCGCCGTCGGGACCGTTGTTGTCGGTAAAGCCCGGGTTCGCGCTGATGGCGCTGCCGGCCAGTGAGCCATCCCAATCCTGAATCACGCTGTCCGCGACAGCGTAGAGTGGATCGCCGTAGAGAAAGTCCCGGGCGCCGCCGAAGAAATTCCGATCCAGATTTCCCCACACGATACTGTTGCGAATCGCGAACTCGGCGTCCTGCGAAAGCAGGGCGGGCCAGGTGAGGAAAACGGAAATCCCCGGAATCTGATTGTCGGCGATTGTGCAGTTGGTGACGTTGATCTTCGTGCCGATTCCGACCACGCCGCCGTTGTTGCCGACGATCAGGCAGGAAACGATCTCGACGGTATCGATCGGCGTGCCGCTCTCGAAGTTGAACGTGTGAACGGCGCCGCCGCCATCTTCATCGCCGCGATTGCCGATGAAGACGCATCGCTCAATACGCGCCGCGCATCGATTGGCGCCGACGCCGCCGCCACCGTTCGCCTTGTTGTTGATGAAGCGGCAACCGACGATCGCGTTGTTCCCGCGGACCAGCGCGACGCCACCGCCGGAAGTCGCGCCGATGATACCGATACCGTCCACGAAGTCGCAGTTCACGATCGTCGTCGCGTTGCCGGCGCCCGAGCTGAAGATGATGGGGCCGCAGAAGACGCCCATCCCGCTGCCGCCGATGTTGGCGTCGAAACGACTGTTGCGAATGTCGGCGGCGATCGTTCCAAACACCGCGACGCCGCCGCCGAAATCCGCGCCGATGTTCTGGTGGAACTCGCAGCCGTCGATCACGGCGGCCGCGTCGACGACCGCAATTCCGCCGCCGCCCCATTCGGAGCGACCTCGTTCGAAGCGGCAGTTGGAGACGATCGGGGCGCCGCCCTGAATCAGCATGTTGCCGCCGACGCGTTCGGAGAGCGGGCTGCCGGTTTCGACGTAGCCGTGTTCGAGGATGAAGCCGTCGAACGTCGTCGCGCCGCCGCAATTGGTCGCGCGGACGACATGCAGGCTGTTGTTGTTCTGTCCCGTCCAGCCGCCGAACTGGTTGAGGGGGCCATCGTCGGCCAGGAGGTCGCCGCTGAGGATCGTCGGATGGGCCTCGCGATCGCGGTCCTCGACGATTCCTCCGCCATCGGGAAAGCCGCCAAGCAGGGCGACGCCGTCGACGAGTTCGAAGGACATCGCCCGATTCGCTGTGCCGCGATCAGGGAGATAGGCGCCCGCGGCAACATGAATGGCGTCGATCGTCGCGTCGAGGCGCGCCGCGTCGAGGGCGTCCTGGAGATCGGTGAAGGCCGTGGTCCAGGAGAGTCCATCGCCCGATGGCGGCGCCGTGTCGTCGACAAGGATCGTGGTCGCGGCGCAGGGTACGGCGCAGAGGAGGAGAATCGTCAGCCCGATACGCATGGTGAGTAGGCCCCTTTCTTCCCTCGATGTGGCTCTGAGTCTGATGTCACGTCCGGCGCCCGGGTATTGCAGAAAGTCGGAGAAATGCGTCGACATCGGGCGATGAGAACCGCTGTCCGATCGATTCCTTCAGACGCTCGATCGTGCGGGATGTTCTCAGGGGACCGACTCGGGATGGGTGGGCTCACTGACCATTTCGCCGCATTCGGGGCAGACGCCCGACGCGTTGCCTGTCAGGTTGTAGAAGCAGATGGGGCAGAGGGGGGCGTCGCTCAGTGTCCGACGCTGGCGCCAGCGTTTGACGCGTCGAAACAACAGGAACATGGCGGCGTAATAGACGGCGTTGAGGACAAGGGTTCCGACGTCGTCGGGATTCTTCGGCCAGCCTGTCAGTCGAAAGCACAGCCAGGGCGCGTGGCAGGTCGTGTAGGCGTAGATCATCAGCGCCAACTCTTCGCCGCGGCTGATGATTCCCTTCTGCAGGATTGCGTCCATCCAGAACAGTGGCGCAAACGCCATCGCGCCGACAGTGGCGCCAAGCAGCGCGACGGCGTAGGTCGGCCAGGGGCGGGATGGATCACGTCGTCGGCGCATGGGGGGCTCCGCATTCGGGGCAACGGTTGGAGGCGCCGCCGCGCAGGTCGTAGCCGCATCGCCCGCAGCGACCTGCGGGGGCCTGACGTCGGCGTCGTCGCTCGCTTCGATGGAGCGCGAGCCAGGCGCCGGCCAGGACGAGCAGGATCGGCCAATAGGGAATGATCACGCGCGAGCCGTGGACTGTGCTGTGCCAGGCGGGCCGGGCGAAGTAGCCGAACGTGTAGTCGTCGCCCTCGAATCTCGACCAGCCCGACGTCGCTGAGCCGCCCGCCCCGGCGGATTCGCCGGCGTATGTCGTTCGGGCCATCAGGAGCTTGAGGCCGCCCGGGCCAAACAGGGCGGTATTCCCCGCGTGGTCGTAGCGGAGCGGCGCCACAGCGGTCACGCCGGCGAAGAGCGCGAGGGTGATGAGAAGGGTCGCCAGGGTGAGGCGGAGGGCTCGCATCGACGCATGTTAATCGACGGCCGGCGGTATGGCGTCATCGGGCGCCACGGCCGCGCTGTGTGACGCCGACGCGACAGCCGATCGCCCCCGCCGGTCGGGGCCGGCATTGCATTCCCTGGGGCGCCGCGACGCCACCACACAGGCGCCGCACAATCGCGTCGTGTCCATCAGGAGGGCCGGAGGGCGCCGACGCGCCGGCGGCTTATGAAAAACTCATGGATTGAACATCATCACCTAACCATTGGGCGCTATGAATAGCCTCAAGCCGTTCCCTCGGCCGGCGGCGCGACCCGCGTCCGGTCCTGACGGGGGACGCCGTGGAGGATCTTCGATGGTTGTCGCCAGTGATCCGAGACCCTTTCGATTCGACTTTGAGCCGCGCGGGACACTGCCGCGGCTGGCCCTGGGCGCTTCCCGCGGATTGCTGGAGGACCTGTTCGGTCTCTCAAAGCTCTCGGAGACGTACGCCAATATCCGGGCGAATCGCGGGCGCTCGTCGTTCGAGGATGCGGCGCTGGAGGAACTCGGCGTCCATTGGCGCGCACCCGAGGCGGACTTTGTCAACGTCCCCGCCACGGGCGGTCTGGTGGTTGTCGCCAACCACCCGTTCGGTGGTGTCGAGGGATTGATCCTCACGACGATGCTGCGGCGCGTGCGACCCGATGTGAAGATCATGTCCAACGCGCTGCTCGGGCGCATTCCGGAACTCCATGAATCGCAGATCTTCGTCGATGTCTTCGGCGGCGCGGAAGCGGCCCGCACCAACGCGGCCGCGATGCGAACGGCCCTGCAATGGGTGAAGGCGGGCCACTGCCTCGCCGTCTTCCCGGCGGGAGAGGTGTCGCACTTTTCGATTCGCGAGCGCGTGATCACGGATTCGCCGTGGAGTGAATCGATCACGCGGCTGATCGCAAAGGCCCGCGCGACGGTCGTCCCCGTCTTCTTCGAGGGGCGCAACAGCCGAATCTTCCAGGCGGCGGGGCTGGTCCATCCGCGACTGCGGACGGCGATGCTGGCCCACGAAGTGTACAACAAGGATCGTCGCGACGTCGTCGCGCGGATCGGCCGACCGATCGAGTACGAGCGCATCGAGAAGCTCCCGACGGACGCCGAGCGCACGGCCTACCTGCGACTGCGCACCTACATTCTCCGCAGCGGCCTCACGCCGCAGCCGCAGCGTCGCGCGTCGAGTGTCGATCCGGCGGGCATGCTTCCGATCGCGCCGCCGGAAACGCCGTGCGGGATCCTGCAGGATGTCGCGCGGCTGGGCGAGGCGAAGCGGCTCGTGTCGAGCGGGGCGTTTGACGTCTATTGCGCCGAGCCGGCGGAGATTCCGCACCTGCTGCGGGAAATTGGTCGCCTGCGCGAGGTGACGTTCCGCGCCGTGGGCGAGGGATCGGGCCTGCCGCGCGATCTCGATCGATACGACGATGACTACCTGCACCTGTTCGTCTGGCATCGCGAGGAACAGAAGCTCGTCGGCGCCTATCGCATGGGGCGCACGGATCAGATCATCAGCGAGCGCGGCGTGAAGGGGCTCTACACGAACTCGCTCTTCCGCTTCAACGAGCGGCTGCTTCGCGAGATGGGACCGGCCCTGGAGCTGGGCCGGTCCTTCGTCGTGAAGGAGTTTCAGAAGACCTATTCGCCGCTGCTGCTGCTTTGGAAGGGGATCGCGGCCTATCTCGTGTCGAACCCGAGGTATCGCTCGCTCTTCGGCGCCGTCAGCATCAGCGACGACTACCACAGCATGACGAAGCAGCTGTTGATGGCGTTTCTGGAGACGCATGAGCGGGACGCCGCGATGGCGACGCTGGCGCGGCCCAGGAACCCGCCACGGCGAATGCGCTCGCTGGACATCGATCCGAAGCTGATCGCCCTGGCGGCGCCGGATCTCAAACGCGTCGATCAGCTCGTCAGCGAGATCGAGAGCGACGGCAAGCCGATGCCGGTTCTGCTGCGACAGTACCTCAAGCTCAACGGCAAGCTGCTCGGCTTCAACGTCGACCCGGCCTTCGGGAATGTGCTGGACGGTCTTATTCTCGTGCAGCTCGATCGCACGGATCGGGCGACGCTGGACAAGTACATGGGCCGGGCGGGGGCGGCGACGTTTCTGGCGCGCGGGCGCTGAGGCGCGGCGCGCGTTGCGAGTTACGAGTTGCGAGTGGCGAGTTTCCAGTAGCAAGTGGCGAGCTTCGAGCAGCGAGTGACGAGCGGTGAGTGACGACGTGCAAGCGGTCGGGCGTCAGAATTCGATTCCCCTCGCCTGGTACGCAAAGCGCATTACTCAAGACTCATGACTCACGACTCTGATCGCTCTTCCGACGCGCCTCGGTTGCGTCAGAGCAATTCTTCAAGCCGCTTGCAGAGGCGATCGAAGTGCGGCGCCTTCTGTCGGAGGATTGCCGGATCGCATTCGCCGAGGATGGCGAACGAGTGTGCCCCCTTGTCGTAGGCGCCTTTCCTGCAATTGGCGCTCGCCTTCTTCAGGGCGGGTTCGATGCGGTCCTTCTCGACGCTCTCAGGCTGGTTGTGTTTCGGGAGTGACCCTTCGTGAAAGTCGCGACCAAAGTAGCGGGCCAGCGTCGCCGCGTCCGCGATGAACCAGGATTCCATGCATTGGACCATCAGGTGGATGTCATCATCCTGGCAGCCAGCGGGCTTGTCCCACGGGTCGCGCGACTTGAGGTAGTCCCAGATATCGGCGCCGATCGAAATTGCGCCCTCGCTATCGACGAGCAGTATCGGGTGGTCGTTCGTTTTGCGCCGAATCGCCAGTGCGGTCCTGAAGGAACCGAAGGTTTCGTTTCGGCCCCCGCACGCGACGATGGCGGGCATGCGGCCTTCGAAACCGGCTCTTGCAAGCAATCTGGAGACGCCTTCACGGCAACGGCCTCTGAGCGACTTGGCGTCGCCGCCGCCTTCGACGTAGATCTTCACGCTCACCAGCGATTGCCCCCGATCTCCCCCTTCATCCACAGTTCGCCGAGCCGGTATTTCTCAAGCCACTCGGAGAGTTTCTCGGGTTCGAGGCGTTTCATCGTCGTCGAGCCGTTCTCCTTCTCGCAGACGACGATCGACTGCGGCGTGTCAGTGAGGGCGTCGACGAGGATGTCGGAGTGCGTCGTGACGAAGAGCTGCGACTTTTCCGAGGCGAGCTTCAGCAGGTCGGCGATCGCGGGCAGGATGTCGGGATGCAGACCGATCTCGGGCTCCTCGATGCAGATGACGGGCGGCGGCTCGGGATGGCAGAGGATGGCGAGGAGGCAGAGATAGCGAAGGGTGCCGTCGGAGAGACGCGTGGCGGGGATGGTGAAGTCGCCTTCTGTCAGGAAGACCTGCACGTGGTTGGCGGCGATATCGACGTGGTAGTCGTCGATGCCATTGTAGAGTTTGCGCAAGTTCTCAATGAGCCGTTTCTTGGACTTCGGCGACTTGCCAATCCGATTCAGGACCAAACCAAGGTTGTCCAGTTTTTCGCTGAGGAAGTCATTAGGTAGGTCGGCGGGGTGCGGTCGTCGTAACAACGAGCCTCTGCCGACCGACCACTCGCGGTACATTTGGATCTGCTGATAGAAAACACCCAGTTTCGTTACCTCAGGATACTCATCAGGTGCTTTGCGTTGCGATAGAATGGACTCGTTGTTCTTGATGGCTTGTGCGGAAATGCGCCTGGCGGCCAGTTCCGGTACTCGGGTACTCAGGAAAATCTCTGCACCGTTGCCATTGTTAAGATAGAAGGGAAATTCCTTTCCAGTCGGCCTGGCGTACCCAATTCTCTCGTTCGCTACCTCCATCTGTTGGTGCAGCCCTGCCAATCCTAGGTCGTGGCGGACCGGGGCAGCGATGTCCAGATAGGTACACTGGATACTCAATTGGGCGATTGTCCCTTCAATCCCCTTCCAAACCCAATACCCAATTCCACCGGTTTCCCGAATCGGCTTCGCAATGCTCGATGGGCAGCACCGCAGCAGGTTGATCACCTCGAGCAAATTCGACTTGCCGGATCCGTTCGGCCCGATGAAGACGTTGAGGTTCTCCAGCGTCAGCGCCGGGGAATCGGGGCCGAAGGAGAGCACGTTCTGAAGGTGAATCTCGTTGAACCTGAATCGCATGCCGGCTCCTCACGGTCGGCGGCGCTGGGCCTCGACCCTTTGTCGCACTCATTATAAGCCCCGTCGCCCCGGCGTCCCGATCTCGGGCGCCCGGGCGCCGCACACGGGGCTGGTCCGGCCAAGCGACGGCGCTATTGGCGGGCCATGCCGGCGGGGGCGTCCATTGTTCATCGACATGCCGGCGGCGTTGCATCGCTGGACAAAGGCGCCACGCGCGGTGATTGCGCTTTGACGTCGTCGGGTCGGCGATTCCTGCGCGACGGCGATCGGTTGGCGGCGGTTTCTCGATGATTCGACGCTCCTGATTGGAATGCTCGGCGTGATCGGACGTTCCGGCGGCGTCATTTCGCGTCCGTGCGGCGGAGCGCCGCATGGATGCGGGATGGCGCCGCATGGACGGAGAATCGCGCCGCGTGGACGCGGCGCTGCGCCGCATGGACGGAGAATGGCGCCACGTGGACGCGGGGGCGCGGCGCGTCCATGGCGCGGCCTGGCGCGTCCACGGAGTATGGCGGCGCGTCCTTGCCGCGCGGCGCCGCGTCCTTGCAACACTGCGCCGCAAGGTCGCGACAGAGCGCCGCAAGGTCGCGACGGAGCGCCGCAAGGTTGGAGCAAAGCGCCGCAAGGGCCCGATATGGCGCCGCAAGGTCGGAACAAATCGCCGAAAGGTCGTAACGGAGCGCCGCAAGGTGGGTGCGCCGCGCGGGAAGGGCGGAGCGTCGCGCCGCAGGGTCGGCGAAGGGCGCAGGAACATCGCGGCGCGGGATATCGACGACGCCGCATAGTGGCGGCGCTCGGTCGGGCGGCGAGCGGCGACTATTGCGCGAGCAGGTCATCCACCATGGCGGCGGCGTCGGCCAGTGTCACGGCGCAGTCGCCGTTGACATCCCCGACAGGGCGGCCGTCCGGGAGGACGTCGCCGGCCTCGCCCTCGAACCGGCACACATCGTCCACATCGGGGACGCCATCGGCGTCCGTATCCACGGCGTCGATCGATTCCACACAGACGAAATCCGCGAACATTTCTCGCCGGGCGAAGAGGACGCCGCACGCGCAGGCGGAGGTGACGGGGTAGTAGTCGTACACGCCGACAGGTCGCTCGACGAGGGAGACGGCGGCCGCCGGAAAGTTGAAGGTGACGACGGCGGCGTTTCCCGGCGTCTGGCCGGCAAGAACATTCTGAAGCACGACGGCCGACGAGACGCAGGCGTAGTCCTCCATCTGCGGACCGACGAGGATGTTCGTGGCGCTGCGCGGAAGCATGTCGACGAGACCGATGTCCGATGGCGGTCCGCCCAGGTTGTGGGCGACGTTCTCGATGAGGACGAAGCCGGCGCCGCCCGAGAGATCGTATTGCCAGCTGAAGATCAGACCGTCGACGGCCGTGGCGCCGCTGACGACATTCGCGCGCAGCGAGCCCGCCTCGACGAGCAGGGCGAGGGCGACGGCGACGATGACGCACAGCAGGCGCGTGGGCCGCGCGTCGCAGCGGCGAGGTCGAATGTTTGTCGAGTCGGGCATCGGCGTTGCTCCATCGGGCGTCAGGTCAGTCCGAGGCAAGGAGGCGGTGGACGAGAATCTGGAGATCGACGCCGTCGGCGCGGCAGTCGCCATTCATGTCGGCGCGAGGGCGGCCGTCGGCCGTGACGGGGACGCCGGGCGTCGAAAACAGACAGGCGTCGAGATCGTTGGGGACGCCGTCATCGTCCATGTCGTCGTCGCAGAGGTCGCCGAGACCGTCGGCGTCGAAGTCGGCCTGGTCCGGCTGCCAGACGCCCGGGCAGTTGTCGATCGTGTCGGGAACCGCGTCGGCGTCGCGATCGCCCGGCAATAGATCATCCAGCCGCGCCTGGAGGGCGACGGACGTCGGCGAGGCGCGGACGATGAAACTGACGGAGTTCCCGGTGGCGCTGTTGCGATGCATTGCGTATTGCTCGTACGTCAGCAGTCCCGCGCCGTCAATGGTGTCGCCGGCGCCGAGAATCCTGTGGAAGGCGCCGTTGAAATGGCAGTAGAGTCCGTAGCGCGTGTGCAGATACGTAAAAGGACCGCAAACGCTGAAGTTGTAGGGATAGCTCGTGAATTCGTCCGTCTCGGGCAGGCTGTCGCCGTTGCGAAGAAGCTCAGTGAACTGGCCGGTCGATAAGTCGAACTGGCAGAGGCTCCAGTTGAACTGGTCGTCGCGCACCAGAAAGACGACGCGATCGCCGTCTGTGGCGCAGGAGAGCGCCAGCGTAAAGATGCGACCGACATCGGGAATGGGCGCCCCGCTGAGGACGATCGGCAGGAATGTGTCGCCGTCGACGTCGTAGATAAAGAAGCCCTGCTGGTCGTCATCCTGTATGCCGGCGATCACGGCCCGCGTCGCGCTGAGGCGATTGATACTCCAGGCGTAATCGAGGCGAGGCGCGGCGCAACTCTGCTCGAACGGGTCGCGCGGGATTTTCTGTCGGACATCCCAGCCTGTCGGTGTGCGCGTGGCCAGATGGAGGCGGCGCGCGGGCGCGTATTCCGCGCCTTCTGAAATGAGCATGCGATCGGCGTCGAGCATGGCGACTTCCGTGAATTCGCCGTAGGCGCGGGGCAGAAAGCCGCCCGTCTCGCAACTGGCGATGAAGCGATCGTAGTCGGAAGTCGTGACGAGCTGCGGCTTGCCGCCATCGGACCAGCCGACGGCGCGACGAATCAGGAGACCACTGTGATTGCCTATCATGAACGCGACGCGATCGCCGAAGAGGTCGATCTGCGGGTCTTTCGTGTGCGCTGAGAAACTTTGAGGATAACCACAATAGCCCGCGATCAGATCGGTATCCTGAACGATCCGCCGCAGATTGCCGTAGCGGGACCGCATGACGCGGGCTCTGTCGTTGGGAACGCTGGTCGAGTATCCGGCGACGGCGAGGGCGATGTCGCGCGGGTCGTTCGATGTGACGATGTGCGTGAGGAAACCGGGGCCGACGTGATTGGGGCCCTCGCCGAGTCCCGATCGGGCGATCTCCGTCAATTCCACGGTCACATCAGCGCGCAGGGGACTGGCGACCAGGCAGCAGGCGACAAGAACCCATGGCAGTGGGATGTGTGAGGGCGCGGCGATCGACATGACGGCGAAATCCTCTCGATGCGCGTGTATGGGCCCGACTCGGCCCGCTACGGGTTGCATCGGCGGATGGGGGGCGTCGTCTTGAGGGGGAGGAGGCGGCGCGCGTTCGATCATCGTGACGCCGCGGCGGAAGCCGCGGGGCACCCGCCCCGCATCGCGGTGACGCGTATGCGCTTCCGCGCGTGACTCGAACCGGTTGAGCTTAGGCCATCCCGTCAGCAGCCGCCGTTGACGAGGCATTCGCTGAACAATTGCAGGTCGCGACCGTCGTTGCGGCCGTCGGCGTTCATGTCCGTCGCCTTACGCGCGGCAAGCGAGCCGTAGTTGTTGATCAGAATGTTGACGAAATCGGGGATGTCGTCCTGCGTGAGGGCGCCGTCGCCGTTGGCGTCGCCGGGGACCATTGACGCGAGCTCGCAATTGTCGGCGAAGTAGATCGAGGTTCCGTTGCGATGAGCGAGGATGATATCGAGATCGCCGAGCCCATCGAAATCGCCGGCGGTCGCATCGTAGGCGGGGCCACCGGCCGCCATGTGTTGCGCGACGACGAATTCGCGATTGCCGAGGTTCCGGGCGACAGTGACGCCGCGATCGGGGTCGGTCCAGATCAGATCGGGCAGTGTGTCGTGGTCAAGGTCAGCGACTTCGACGCGATGGGTTGTACCGCCGACGGATATGTCCAAGGGCGCGCTGAATCCGCCAGCGCCGTCGCCGAACCACATTCGAGCGCCGTTCCGCGGGACGATCATGTCCACAACCCCGTCGAGATCGAGGTCGGCGACCTGAACATTCTGGGGGCTGGCGGTGGAAGTCGAGGCGGCTCGCTCCGTGAACGCCCCGAGTTCGCCGGCCGCGTTGCTCAGGTAGGTGGCGATTGTGTGGTCGAAGCCGTTGGCCGTGACGACGTCGTCAAACCCGTCGCCGTTGAAGTCCGCGATCGCGACGCCGATCGGCGCGTCGGGCGCTGCGTAATCACGCCGCGTGTGCAAGCCGCCATGGCCGTCGCCGAACATCGTTGTCACGGTGTCGGTGTTCCAGCAGGCGGCGACTGCGTCGAGATGGCCGTCGCCGTTCAGATCGCCGACAGCGACATCTCTGGCCTCTCCGCCAACGGAAAACGGCGCGAACTGACCAAAGTGGCCATCACCAACGCCGAGGCCGATCAGGACGTGCCCCGTATGCGAGGCGTACACGATGTCGAGAATCCCGTCCTCGTTCATGTCGGCGCAGCGAAGATCCTGGGGGCTCGAGCCAAGCGGCGCCTGGATTGGCGAGGCAAAGGCGCCGTTCCCCAGATTGATGCGCACCCAGATTCGCCCGTTACTCAATCGATAGATGACGTCATCGAGGCCATCGCCGTTGAGGTCGGCGGCGTCGGCGATGGGAACATAGGTGGCTGAGCCGGAGGAAATCTGCTGCACACTCGACGAATTGAGAAAGCCACCCGATCCGTCGGCGTAGTGAAGTGTGACGCCGTATGTGGCCGCGACGATGATGTCGTTGAGTCCGTTATCGTCAAGGTCAACGACTTCTGCGCTGTTGGGTTCGCAGGCGCTCGGCAAGGTCGGGCCCGCGACCAGGTACTCGTTATTGATGTTCTCAAAGAGGCTGATGCAACAGGTCTTGCCGCCATCTGTACAGGCGTCGATGTCAACCATGAAGTCGACATCGCCATCGTTGTCGTAGTCGCCTGCGCCGAGGTACCGATAGTGGGAATCCGGCAGTTCATGTTCGAGCCAGAGGTCATACGCCGCGCCACTCCGTTTGTAAACGCGCAACAGCGCGCCGCTCTTGACAATGACTTCGCTGATGCCGTCGTCGTCCATATCGCTTGCGGCCAGAAGGCTCCCGGGATCGCCTGGATTGACGATCGTGTCCTCCGTGATTCCGATAAGAGGACCAATGAATGAGACGATCGCGCCCATGTCGTCCTGGACGAGGAGGTCGTTTCTTTCATCGCCGTTGAGATTAGCGACAAGGAACTTCGTCGCACGGATGGGGATCGTCTGAGGCGGGCCATGTGACAGGGCGCCATCGTAGTAGATCGTATAAGGGTCAAGTTGCGTGATGTCGCCGATGCGGGTGACGCTCAAGACGATCGGAAAGGTCGTCAGATTCAGATAGCCAACATATGCGCCGACGTAGTACTCGTCCGCGTCGCCATAGTGTCCCATGAGCGATACGTATTGCAGTGACAGCGTTCCGTCAGGTTCGCTAATGTATGAGCAACAGAAGGTGTCATGTTGGTAGTTTCGCCAGAATCCGAAGATGTCGGCGATTCCATCGGCGTTGACGTCTTTCATGAAGACGCCATCCAGCGGTAGACCGCCGTCAATGAGGTCGTGTGGTGTCAACCCTCCGTCAGCGCCTCCGATCAACGCGACGGGGCCTGGGTGGATGAGGACGTCTCGAATGCCGTCACCGTTGAAATCCGCGGCAGTTCCAATCGATGTCGGGGAGGTGAGGCGGAATACGGGCGGAAAGTAAGAATAGGGGAGGCATTCGTCGGCGTGGGATTGCTGGAGAGGCGTCGTGACGCTGATGAGAATGATCGCCGCGAGAATGGAACAGGAACGAAGCATGTGTGGCCCTCCGTCGCGTTTGCGACCGGCGTGGCGTCCTCTTCGCGAGGGCGCACACAACAGCGATTGCAATGGCTGTCGACGATACAGGTAACGGTGGGCTTCGTAGGACTCTACGCGATTCGATTGATGGAAGTCAAGTGGATTGCGAATCTGGACGCGAGCCGTTGGGGCCGGCGTCCCGACGCCGCAGGACACCTGCGCGTGTGACGGTTGTCGCGCGTTCGATCATCGTGACCCCGCGGCTGAAGCCGCGGGCCACCCTTTGTGAGCCATCCGTTTGTGGGTCATCCGTGTGTGTGGCGCGTACTTATGCGGAATGAGCGATTCGCGCGCGGCTGGGGATGCTGGCGATGTTCAGGAAGTTGCGGACCAGCTGATCGCCCGATTCTGTGAGAATCGACTCGAGGTGGAACTGAACGCCGTAGGTCGGATAGGTCCTGTGGCGCAGGCCCATGACGACACCTTCCGCCGTCTCCGCCGTCACTTCCAGGCAATCCGGCAGGCTGTTGCGCTCGACATGCAGCGAGTGGTAGCGTGTGGCCGTGAACGGGTCGGACATGTTCTCGAAGAGATTCTCGCCGTTGTGGTGAATTCGCGACGTCTTGCCGTGGACAATCGACTCGGCGTTGCCGACGCAGGCGCCGTAGGCGGCGCCGATCGCCTGATGGCCGAGGCAGACGCCGAGGATGGGTGTCGTCGGGCCGAGTTCGCGAATGACATCCATCGAGACACCGGCCGACGCCGGGGCGCCGGGACCGGGGGAGATGAGAATGGCGTCGGGCGCGAGTTCGCGAATCTGCGGGATCGTGATGGCGTCGTTGCGGGCCACGCGGATATCCGGCTCGTGGGCGCCGAAGGCCTGCACGAGGTTGTAGACGAACGAGTCGTAGTTATCGATGGCGAGAATCACTGGTCGGACTCCAGGGTCTTCAGTGCGCGGAACAGGCCCGCGGCCTTGTTGAGGGTTTCTTCGTATTCGCGCGCCGGATCGCTGTCGGCGACGACGCCGGCGCCGGCCTGCGCGTGGGCGACGCCATCCTTCACGACAAAGGTGCGGATGGCGAGGCAGAGATCGACGTGACCATTGGTCCCGACGTAGCCGATCGCGCCGCCATACAGTCCGCGGCGCGTGTTCTCCAGGGCGTCGATGATCTCCATCGCGCGGATCTTCGGCGCCCCTGAAACGGTCCCCGCGGGGAAGACTGCGTGGATGAGGTCGAAGGCGTCGCAGTCGGGTCGCAACTTGCCGTCGACGTTGGAGACGATGTGCATGACGCGGGCGTAGCGTTCGACATCCAGCAGTTCGCTGGTCGTGACACCGCCAAACTCGCAGACTTTGCCGAGATCATTTCGCGCGAGATCGACGAGCATGACGTGCTCGGCGCACTCCTTGGCGTCGCCGCGCAGGTCGGCTTCCAATTGGGCGTCTTCTTCGGGCGTCTGGCCGCGCTTCCGCGTGCCGGCGAGGGGCCGGATGCGGGCGCGACGATCCGCGCACTGGACAACCATTTCGGGCGACGAGCCGACGATCTGAAAGCCGTCGAAGTTCAGGAAGTACATATAGGGCGACGGATTCGTGATTCGCAGGGCCTTGTAGAGTGTCAAGGCGTCGCACGGCAGGTCGACGCTGAAGCGCTGGCTGGGCACGACCTGGAAGATATCGCCCGCGACGATGTGGGCTTTGGCGGTAACGACGGCCGCTTCATAGTCTTCGCGCGTCATCGAGGCGCGGATGCGCGCCGGGTCGAGTTCGCCTGTCGGCGTCGCGGCCTCGGGCGTAATGGGTTGATCGGCGCTGGCGCGGATCAGGGCCGCAATGTGATCGATGCGATCCTGCGTGGCGGACGCTCCGGACAGCAGGATGTCTGTACGTCGCTCGATGTGATCGATGATGACGAGTTCGCCGGGCGCCATCATGAGGGCGTCGGGCAGGTGGAGCGTGTCGGGGTTGGCGTCGGGGAGGCGCTCGATCTGTCGGGCGTAGTCAAATGAGAGAAAGCCGACGAGCCCCCCCGCGAAGGGCGCGATCTCCGGCAGGGCGGGCAATTCGCCGAGCAGCGCGCGGCACGCGTCCGCAAATGACAATTCCGAAGTTCGCTTGTCGCCGTCGCGCGTGATCGTCGTGACGCCATTGGCGAGCAGGGCGATCGCGCGCGGGGCGCCCCCCAGGAAGGAGTAACGGCCTCGTTCGCCGTCGGTCTGGAGCGACTCGTAAAGGAAAGTCTCGGGCGCGCGATCGTAGAGCGCTTCGTAGACGGCGACGGGGCACGCGTCGGATTCGAGCGTGTGATGGAGGACCAATGGCGAGCGGGTCGTCGCGGACATCACTCCGTCACTCCCGCAAAGAGCCTGTCGCTGGTTGAGAAACGAATGTCCATCATGAGCGACTCGAACAGTTCGATCGTCAGAGATTGCGCGCCATCAGAGAGGGCGGTCTCAGGATTGGGATGGACCTCGATGAGCAGGCCATCGGCGCCGGCGGCCAGCGCGGCCTTCGCCAGCGGGATGACGATGTCGCGTCGGCCCGCGGCGTGACTTGGGTCGACGATGACGGGCAGGTGTGTCAGCTGTTTGAGGATCGGAATGCAGTTGATGTCGAGCGTGAACCGCGAGTGGTCGTCGAAGGTGCGGATGCCGCGTTCGCAGAGAATGACGCGCGGGTTTCCGGCGGCAAGGATGTACTCGGCGGCGAGCAGCAGTTCATCCAGCGTGGCCGACATGTGGCGCTTCAGCAGGATCGGCTTCTTCGCCAGGCCGGCGCGAGCGAGGAGAGCGTAGTTCTGCATGTTGCGGGCGCCGATCTGGATGACGTCGGCGGCGCGTTCGACATCGTCGAAGACTTCGACGCTGACGGCCTCCGTCACGACGCCAAGGCCTGAGCCCTCGCGCGCCCTGGACAGAATGTCGAGACCTTCGCGGCCCAGTCCCTGGAATGAATAGGGTGAGGTTCTTGGCTTGAAGGCGCCACCGCGAAGGAGATCGGCGCCGATTTCGGCAAGGCGCTGGGCGGTCGTCGACATCATGTCGGCGTTTTCGACGGAGCAGGGACCCGCGATGACGACGGGCTCGCGTCCGCCGATGGCGACATCGCCGACGCGGACGATCGTGTCGTGTGGCTGCACGCTGCGGCTGGCGAGTCGATAGGGTTTGTCGACGAGGACGATGGCGTCAATGACGTCGAACCTGCGGAAGTCAGCGACATCCGCGGGCGTGGCGTCCGTCAGCAGGACGAGCGCCAGGTGATCGCCGCGATCGATGAGTCGCGTGCTGAGATTTCGCTCGGCCGCCAGCGCGTGGAGTTGGTCGACGTCCTGCTGGCGGGCTGTGGGGCTTAGCTGGAGGTACATGGCGAGGAACTCCGGCATGCGTGTTTCAGGTCGCTGACAACCTGCGATAGTGTTTCATTGTTTCGGATGGCGTCAATCAGGCGACTGCCGACGACCACGGCGTCTGTCGCGCCCCGAAGGGCGCTGACATGGGCCGGTGTCGAGATCCCAAAGCCGACGGCGACGGGAGCGGACGCGCAGGCTCGAACGCGTCGCAGGTAGTCGGGTAACGCGTCCGCAAGTTCGCGGCGGGCGCCTGTCACGCCGAGTGCGCTGACGGCGTAGAGAAAGCCATCACTCTCGGCGGCGATCCGGGCAAGTCGCTCGTCCGTCGTTGTCGGGGCGACAAGGAAGATGAGCGCGAGACCGCGCTGTCGCGAGGCGGCGAGCCATTCGTCGGCCTCGTCGATCGGCAGGTCCGGGATGAGCAGACCGGCGATGTTGAGTTCGACGAGACGATCGAGCAGGCGATCGCGGCCAAATGCGAGCAGCGGATTGAGGTAGCTGAAGAGGATGCTCGGGATTGCCAGAGGTCGTTCGGCCAGGCGATCGAAGAAGCGTGTGAGCGTGAAGCCGGCGGCAAGGGCCTGGTTCGCGGCGTGCTGGATCGTGGGACCGTCGGCGATCGGATCGGAGAAGGGCACGCCGATTTCGAGCAGGTCACAGCCGGCGTCCGCGGCGGCGCACATGTGATCGAGCGACGCGTCGATCGACGGATATCCGGCCGTCAGGTAGGCGATCAGGCCGAGTTCATTGCGCCGCCGCAGCGACGCGAACAGGTCCGAGATGGGCGATGTCGTCTCCGCGTTCACAGGGCGCCCTCCACAATGGCGAGATCCTTATCGCCTCGGCCCGACAGGTTAACGACGATGATGGCGTCTTCGAGTTCGGGCGCCAGTTTGATCGCGTGGGAGACGGCGTGGGCCGATTCCAGGGCGGGGATAATTCCCTCGGTCCGGCAGAGTCGACTGAACGCGGCGAGAACCTCGTCGTCCGTCGCGCTGACATACTCGACGCGACGGATGTCGGCGAGATGGGCGTGCTCGGGACCCACGCCGGGGTAATCGAGACCCGCCGAAATGGAGTGCGTTGGAAGAACCTGGCCGTCGGCGTCCTGCAGGAGCATGCTGCGGGCGCCGTGAAGGACACCCGCCGCGCCGAGGCCAATCGTGGCGGAATGTTCGTTCGTATCGACGCCTTTGCCGGCGGCTTCAACGCCGATCAGGCGGACATCGTCATCGATGAAGTCGTGAAAGATCCCCATCGCGTTCGATCCGCCCCCAACGCACGCGATGATGACATGCGGCAGTCTTCCGAAGCGGGCGAGGGACTGGCGTCGCGTTTCGCGGCCGATGACGGACTGAAAGTCGCGAACGATCGTCGGGAAGGGATGCGGACCGACGACGGAGCCGATGCAGTAGTGTGTATCCTCGACGCGGGCAACCCACTCGCGGAGCGCCTCGTTGATGGCGTCCTGCAGCGTCTGGCCGCCGGATTCGACGGCGATGACCTCGGCGCCGAGCAGCCGCATGCGCTGAACGCTCGGCCGCTGTCGCCGCACATCGACGGCGCCCATATAGACGCGGCATTCGATGCCCAGCAGGGCGCAGGCCGTGGCGGTCGCCACGCCGTGCTGTCCCGCGCCGGTTTCGGCGATGATCCTTCGCTTGCCCATGCGCTGGGCGAGGAGCGCCTGGCCGATGGCGTTGTTGATCTTGTGGGCGCCTGTGTGGTTCAGGTCCTCGCGCTTGAGATAGATGCGGGCGCCGCCGAGTTCGCTGGAGAGCCGTTCGGCGAAACAGAGCGGCGTTTCGCGTCCGACGTAGTCGCGCATCAGGGCGTCGAACCGATGGCGGAATGCGTCGTCGACGCGGGCGGCGGCGTAGGCCGCTTCGAGCTCGTCCAGCGCGTGGACGAGTGTTTCGGGCACAAATCGGCCGCCGAAGGCGCCGAAGTAGCCGGGCTTAGGCGGCGTGGATGTCAGCGTCATGGCGCCGGACCTCCTGCAGAAACGCTGACAGTTTGTCGAGGTCCTTTTCGCCCGGCGCCCGTTCGATGCCCGAGCAGACGTCAACGGCGAAGGGCGCGGCGGCGGCGATGGCGCAGGCGACATTCGTCGAGGAGAGCCCGCCGGCGATGATCAGGCGCGGCGAGACATCACGGGCCAGCGCGTAGTCAAAGGGGCGGCCTTCGCCGGCGCCGGGATCGAGCAGGTGGGCGGCGACATTGTATTCGGCGACGCGCCGTCGAAGCGTGGCGTTGTCGTCGTCGGGGCGAATGTCGAAGCGTTTGATGACCGGCCGGCTGATGGCGGCGCAGTCGGCGGGGGATTCGTCGCCATGGAGCTGGGCCACGTGCAGGCCCGTTACTTCCAGCATGAGGTTGATGTCGCTGGGCGACTGCTGACGGAAGACGCCGACGGCCAGGACGAAGGGCGGCAGGGAGCGAACGATGCGGGCGGCGCGATCGAGGTCGATGCGCCGCGTTGAGTCTGTCAGGATCAGACCGATGGCGTCAGCGCCAAGTTCGACGGCGCGTCTGGCGTCGTCGATACGGGTGATACCGCAGATTTTGACGCGCGTGCGCGACCTGGCGCGCGAGAAGTCGCCCGTCGTCATGGATGGCGCGGACGGCGCGATCATCGGGCGGTCTCCGCGGGTGTGGGCCGCAGGGCGCCGCCCAGCAGGGATTGCAGGGCAAACGCCGGGTCGCTGCTGCGGGCGAGAGACTCACCGACGAGGACGGCGTCGTAGCCCGCGTCGCGCATGCGATGGAGATCGTTCTGTGAGTGGATCCCGCTCTCTGCGACGCTGAGACAGACGTCAGGGATTCTGCGGCGCAGTCGGACGGCGGTCTCCAGAGAAACTTCGAACGTCGCCAGGTTGCGGTTGTTGACGCCGATGATGGTCGCGCCGGCGTCGAGCGCCTTGTCGATGTCCGCTTCGTCGTGGGTCTCGACAAGGGCGGCCAGCCGCAGGGAGCTCGCCGTACGCAGCAGGTCGCGAAGTTGTGCCGGCGCCAGCACGCGGGCGATCAGCAGGATGGCGTCGGCGCCCATGGCCGCCGACTCATGAATCTGTCGCTGATCGATGATGAAGTCCTTGCGGAGCACGGGGAGCGACGTCGCGTTTCGCGCGGCGGGCAGATCGTCGGGGCGGGCCCCGAAAAACGTCGCATCCGTCAGGCAGGAAATAGCGACGGCGCCGCCCGTTTCGTAATCCGCGGCGATCCGCGCCGGGTCAATTGACGGCGCGATGGCGCCCCGAGAGGGCGAGCGTCGTTTGATCTCGGCGATGACGCCGAGCCCCGGGGACGCGAGCGCCCCGGCGAAGTCACGACGATCGCTCGGCGCGGCGCACGTCGTGGGCAGGGCCGAGATTTCTTCGCGCTTGTATCGCAGAATGTCATTGAGGATGTGGGCCATCAGTAGCGGAACCTCCTCGCGTGTCCGGCGCGATCGGACTTGTAGCGAAGCTCGTTGAGCTTTTCCGTGGCCAGGCCGGACCGCAGCGTTTCCCGCGCAAGGGAGACGCCTTCATCGATGGATGTTGTAACGCCGCCGACGTAGATCGCGGCGCCGGCGTTGAGCAGAATGAAGTCTCGAACGGGCGAGGCCTGGTTCTTCAGCGCCCGCTCGATGGCCTCGGCGTTGGCCAGAGCGTCGCCGCCGCGGATGTCGGACGGCTTGCAACGGGAGATATCGAACTGCTCGGGTTCGATGATGTACTCGTGAATGACGCCGTTGCGCAGCTCGCAGACCATCGTCGGGGCCGTCAGCGTGATCTCGTCGGCGCCGTCCTGGCCGTGGACCGCAAGAATGTGCTTCGAGCCGAGTCGGCGGAGCGTTTCGACAATGTCGCAGAGCATCACGCCGCAATAGGCGCCGATGAGCTGCCTGCGAACCCCCGCGGGATTGGCAAGCGGTCCGACGAGATTGAAGATCGTTCGGAAGCCGAGAGAGCGGCGGACGTCGGCGACGCGGCGCAGTCCCGGGTGAAAATTCGGGGCGTGCAGGAACGCGATACCGGTCGTGTCGAGACGTTCGGCGGCGCTCTGGGGTTCGGAGTCCATCGGAACGCCGAGGGCCAGCAGAACGTCGGTGCTGCCGGCCCGGCTCGACACGGATCGATTGCCGTGTTTCGCGACGCAGCAGCCGGCGGCCGCCGCGACGATGGCCGTCGCGGTCGAGACGTTGATCGAGTTGAGACCGCTGCCGCCGGTGCCGCAGGTATCAATGACGTCGGGATGGGTGACGTTGACCTTGATCGATCGCTCACGAACGGCGGCGACGAAACCGGCCAACTCGTCAATCGCGGGGCCTCGCATCTGGATGCCCGTCAGGAGGGCGGCCGTCTGCGCTTCGGTCCATTGACCGTCGAGGATCGCGGAGGCGGCGGCGTAGGCGGCGGCCTGCGACAGGGGCTCCCAGGCGAGGAGGTTGGTGAGCACGTCGAGGCAGAGCGTGTTGGGCACAGGTTCGAAGGAAGTCGCCAGCATTTCAGTGTCCTGAACAAAGGGTAAAAACAAAAAAACCCCGGACGGGATTCGGCCGAGGGTTGCAGTACGCAGTATGCACTCAATCACTGTGCGCGAACGTCAACCGCCGGCGTCGGCATGTTGCCGCCACCACCAAATCGCGATGACTAGGGAAACGTTCGCGTTCATGCTGATGAGTTTAGTCAGACGAGATCGTCCGCGTCAACCAATAAATACGGGCAATTCCACATCGGCGTTCGCCAGCCTGGAGAATTGCAGCGCAACCGCGCGATTTGCGCCTCGGGGAGGACCGATATCCGGGGCCATGTAATCGTTATTCGTTATCCGCAGGTTGTGACGCCGGGGCGTCATTCGATTTTTCGAACGGCGTGCCCGTCGGCGGCAGCGGATTGTGATTGATCACGAGCCGGCCACAGTCCGGGCAGATCGTCGGCTTGTCGATGCCCAGATGTTCATTGAGAAGAACGAACGTCGGCGTTCGTCTCTGTTTGCCGTCCTTCGTCCAATAGCACTTTTCGGCCGGGTAGGCGGTCTTCTTGCTGCTGAACGGTGAGAGGATCGGGTTGGTCTCACCGACCTGGGGCTTGTGCTCGAACGTCTTGCCGGAGTCCGCGCAGATATAGGTGATTGCGGGCGGGTCGAGCGGCGTCGGTTCCGGATTGTACTTCGATTGGTAGGCCAGATATCCGGCGGTCGACAGCAGGATCAGGGCGACAAGGATCCCCAGTCCACCGGACAGCGGGCTGGGCCTCGTTGCTTCATTCTCAGCGGCTTCCGGCGTTGTCTTCGCCGCCAGCGTCGATTCTTCATCGTGGGTATGGATAGGCGTGTCTGCAGCCACTGAAACACCTCCTGAGACGTGGTACCCGCATCATACCGACGAGGGGGGGAGGTTTCCATAGCCGTCCAATCCGTCGATTCGAGGCGAATTCGACGCCTTTTCGGGGAGCGGATTCGTGTGACTGACGCGTGGGAATACCGGGCGTGCGCAACGTTCGCTCGCTGATCCGGACGGGGATTGTGGCGCCAGGCTAGATCACGACGGCTCGCTGCGCGTCGATCCAGCCGTCGGTCCCATCCGGCAGCTCGATGCGCAGCCAGCGATCGCCATTCGCTGAATCCCGCGACTCGATGATGCTGAACTCCACACCATCGGGCAGCGGATTGGCCAGTTGAGGCTGGTAGCCGGCGCCGTTGCCTTTGCGAAGCACTGTGTCGTTCCGGACGATGACGCCCAGACGCGCCGTCCCTGCATCGTGGACGTCAAACGCCACGCTGCCGCCGGCGGCCAGCGCGATGACGCCGGCGCAGGCCGCTGTCCAGAAGAGTGGCGCCGAACGTCGTCGTGCGCGCAATCGAATGAGCAGCATGGCCCAGAAGACGACGTAGGCGATGGCGGCGACGATCCAGCGCGAGCGCGTCGTTGTATCGCGTCGCCAGAAGAGCAGCGTGTCAAGGATGGCGTTCTTCGGCGTCGGCTGAATCTGCAGGCTGCAGAGGCGGCGGGCAAATGCGAGATTGCGAATCAGGTCGCGATCGCCGGGAATCAGAGTCTCGGCTTTCCGGTAATGGGCGATGGCCTCGCCGATGCGGCCGAGCCGCAGCGCCGCGTTGCCGGCGTTGTAGTACAGATGCCCGTTCTCAACGCCATCATTGATGACAGCTTCAAATCGTTCCAGCGCCTCCGCGTAGAGTCGCTGAGCGGCGGGCGAGTCGTGGGCGCCGAGCGCAACGGCCTGATCGAACCGCGCCAGGGCCTGTTCGATCAGGGCGCGATTGGAATCGCGCTCCCGGGGCGCGTCCTCGGCGTGACACGGCGCGGCGAATGGCGGCGACATCAGCAGCGCGATACACGCCAGTGCGATGATCGGGCCACATCGTCGGAAATGTTCGCGAGCGATCATGATTGCACCTCGCTGTCGATTCGCGTAAGCAGCTCGCGCGCGTCGGAACACGCCTGCCGCAAATGGATTCCGTCGGCGCCCGCGTACTGCGCCGCCTCCAGTGTCTGCAGGAGCTGATCGAGTCGAGCGATGGATTCGGCCGAGGCCCCTTCGCGAGTCGCAAGGTCAATGGCCTCGTTTCGCGTCATCGCGCTGTCAGAGGCGTCGCAGCAATCGGCGATGTAGCCGAAGAGAGCGCCGAGCAGTTCGCGCGGCGACTGGGACGCGGCGGCGGCGTCGAGCCGGCCGCGCGCTTCACGAAGGGCGCGCGAACGGCGCCGCGCCCCGGCGTTTTCGTTCTTTCGCTTCGATCGATGGGTTGCGATGGCGCCGACGAGATAGATCGTCGGCATGGCGCCGAGCAGGGCGTAGGCGCCCACGCCGATCGTGACGCGCTGATTGCGGAGCATGGCGTCGATGTCGGCGTGATTCGCCTGGAGACCTTCTGTCGTTTCGACGAGGGGCGCCAGACTCTGCGGCGTGGCGCCCGCGTCGTGGTCCATCGGCACGGCGACGCGCTCGGCGGGGCGGATCTGCAGGGGCATCGGATCGCTCCACGAAGTCTCGTAGCGCGCCGTCTCCGGATCGAAATAGCTGAATGGGATGGCGGGAATCTCGCGGATGTCCTCGCGCAGGGGGCGAATCGTCTGAGAGAAGATCTTGGTGTTTCCGCGAACTTCGCCGGCGAGCGATTCGTCGGCAACCTCAAAGTCGCGCGTCAGGTTCGCAATGGCGCTGAGCTTCGGCGCGCTGAGACCTTCGAGCACGGCGTCGTCGCTCCTGAGATAGATCGTCAGCGTGATGGGATCGCCGACGGGAACGCTGGCCGGTGTCGCCCGCGCCTCGATCGAGAAGTGACCGACGGCGCCGTTGTAGTTGTCGGGGCGGCCCGCAAGCGGCGTGGGCAGCACGCGGACTTCCGGAAGCCTGGCCGTCGCGCGAAGCCGTCGGGGCGTCTGAATATCCTCCACGCGGAAGAAGACGGATTGTCGCAGGCGGACGGGGTAGTTGCAGGCGAGGGTGATGGCGCCGAAGTCGAAGGCGCCGGGCGTTCGCGGCGTGTCTGTCGTTTCCCAGATGAAGACGTAGTAATCCTTGTCATTGCCGGAGGACTTGTTGGCGCCGTTCTTTTCGTCCGGTGGCGCCGTGTCCTCGCGATAGCGGGGAAGGGAACGGGCGGCTTCGGAGAAGGCGCCGAACGTCGAGGCGCCGAGGTCGATCCTGCCGAACATGCTGTTGGCGTCGAGGTCGCCCATGCGGGGCTGGCTGTACTTCTTCACCCAGACTTCCAGGAGCAGATGGAGCTGCTGACCTACGTAGACCTTCTCCTGTGACGCCGTGACCCGCGCGTACAACAGTGTGTCGCTTTCGCCCGGGTCTCTCACAGTGATGACAAACGGCTGGGACTGGTAGGTTCGGCCGCCGTCCTTCCACGTGAAGGCGCCGACGCGAATCCTGCCCGCCTGGAGTGGCGTGAGTTCATAGGTGTAGGTGTAGGCGACTTCGTGCGATTCGACACGATTGAAACCGATGGAGTGTGTCTGGCTGACGGCGGGCGGGGCCCCGGAGTATTCCATGTGAAAGGCGTCGCTCGCGGGGGCGTCCGGCATGCTCGCCTGCGTCGGGTTAACGACGCGCACCTGGATGAGCAGGACTTCGTTGACGTAGCCACTCCTCGACATGGGCGCCGCTTCGATGGATGTTTCACCCGCCGAAACCCGAGGCGTCGCGGACAGGAGAGCGATCAGCGCCGCCACGATGGCGATGGCGTTGCCGGGAAGACGTGATTGTGTTGGGTTGTGTTCCATGATGTCTCGCATGGCAATGTCAATCACCAGTCCTTGTCGACCTTCGCTCGGCCGAGCTGTCTCAGGCGCGCCTGGCGAAGGGCGTCGCGTCGGCGGGCTTCCTGATCGCGCGCCTTCTGCAGAAGTTCATTGGCCTTCTGAACGGAGATGCGCCTGGCAAGCTCCAGTGGCGATTCGGCGGGGGCCGACGTCGTCGGCTGAGACGTCGATTCGATCATCGACATCTTCTCGCCATCGTTCTTTTCCTCGTCGTTGTCTTTCGTCGAGTCGTCGTCCGCTTTCTCTTCATTCTCTTCCTGACGAGCGGCGCCGAGCTGTTTCGCCTTCAGTTGATCGTCCCCCAGCTGTTCGTCGGATCGTTGATCGGCGCGGGATTGACTGTCCGAGTCTGATGAGTTCTTCTTTTCGCCCGACTCCGATGGACGCTCCTCGGCGCTGGACGAATCGTCCTGGTTCCGCTCGGATTCGTCGGAGGGTTGTTCCGACTTCTCCTGTTGATCGGATTTGCCGGATTGATTCTCGGATTGCTCCCGCTCATCGGATTTGCCAGATTGCTGCTGCGACTGCTGCTCGTCCTGTGATCCACTGTCGCCGGACTGTTGCTGGTCCTGTTTGTTCTCTTCGTCGTTCTTCTGTGACTGCGACGATTGCTGCTGATCCGACTTCTGGTCCTGGTCCTGTTGCTCTTTTTCGTCCTCGCCGTTCTGTTGCTGATTCTGCTGCGACTGCTGGTCCTGCTGCTGTTTTGCGATTTCGATGAGCTTCTTCAGGAACTTCTGCTGCGTTTCGGCGATCGAGAGGTTCTTCATCGTATCCGCATCCTGCGGCCGAACCTGCAGCGCGTCTTTATAGAAATCGACGGCGCGATTGAGCTGGTCCAGCGCCGCCTGCATATCGCCTTTTGTGGTAAAGGCGGCGGCCTGCGCCGTGCGGCCCAGGTTGTACTTGATATCGGGTTCCAGCTCGATCGCGTCGGGCCGCAGGGCGTTCTGCAGCGATGTGTCCGCTTCAGCGTATCTTCCCAGCTGGTAAAGCGCGACGCCGCGGTTGTAGTTGATCTTGGCGGAGTCGGGCATCTGGATCTGCGCCTTGTCGTAGGCGTCCAGCGCCTCCTGATATTTGCCCTGCTGAAGCAGCGCGTTTCCGTCGCGGACCCACTCGGCGCCGGTCTTCCGGGCTTCGTCGGCGCGAACGGTGGCGGGGGCGACGCACAGGGCGAGCGGCGCCAGCATCACGATCGCGGAAATCACGGCGGGCCGTCGGCGTTGGCGCGGGCTGTTGTCAGGGCGACGGATCAACTGCGTTCCTCCATCGTTTGTTCGTTTGTCATCGGCAGCGGGTTCACGTTTCGTGATTCGCGGATCAGCGTCTCAAGCATGAGCAGCGCGAGACCCGCCGCGGCGAACCAGTGGTAGCGGACCTTCCGCGTCTCTGTGCGGTCATCCTCGCGGCGTTCCATCTTCGGGAGCAGCTTCTTTTCGTAGATCCACTCGAGCGTGCGCTGGCGATTTGTGACCTGGCCGCTTTCATGGTATTCGCCGCCGCCTGCGCGGGCGATGGCGGCGAGTTTCGCAGGATCGAGCTTCGACCAGACCTGCTGGTTATTATACATCACATAGTCCCGGCGGTTCTTCTCGCTCGCCGGGACGAGACCGCCGCGTTTGTCGTCACCGATGCCGACACAGAAGACCTGAATGTCGTTTTCCTGGGCGATTGTGGCCTCGTCGATGGCCGTCGCGCCGTGGTCTTCGCCATCCGTCATCAGGATGATCGCGCGCGTCCGCGCGGCGGGAGGACCAAACGCCTCGCGCGCCGCCAGGATCGCCTTGCCGATGTTGGTGCCGCCGACCGGGGCGCTGTGAATGCCGACGTCGTCCAGAATCAGGCGAAAGAATGCGAGGTCGTCCGTCAGCGGGCAGGCGAGCTCGGCGCCGCCTGCGAAGGTGACGAGCCCCACGTTCCCGCCGGCGACATTGTCCAGCAGACGTTCGATATCATCCTTGGCGCGATCGAGCCGGGACATGCCGGCGTCGTCTGCGAGCATGCTCCGCGAAACGTCCAGGCAGATGACGACATCCAGTTGGCGCTTCTGCACGGGCACGATCTGCAGGCCCCATCGAGGGCCGAGCAGCGCCACGGCGATGCAGGTCACCGCGAGGAACAGCAGCGCCGCCTTGACGATTCGCCGGGCGGCGCTGGACTGCGGCGCCAGAAACCCGAGGAGTGACGCGCGGGCGAATCGCGCCAGAGATCGACGTCGCATGGCGAGACCGTAGACGAGAAGGACGCCGACAATCGGAATCAGCGTCAGCCAGACGGCGTGATCGACGCGGTCAATATGTTCGCGAATCAGTGTTTCCATGGGGCAGCAATGGCTTCGCCGTCAGGGGGTTCTCCTCAATCGCGTGTTGACCAGCAGCGCTTCGACGCCCAGCAGCAGAAGCACGACAAGCAGCGGTGGCGGCAGCGTGACGGGACCGATCGAAATGGGCTGATAGGCGAGTTCCTCGTAGAGATAGTAGCGCTGCTCATCGACGGCGCTGCGTTCGAGCTTGTCGATCTCCGCGTAGATCGCGGCCAGCGAGTCGGCGTCCGTCGCCCGGAAGTACTGTCCGCCCGTTTCGTCGGCAATCTGTTTGAGGGCGCGTTCATCGATCGGAACCTGCTGGCGAATGTTGCCGAGCAGGCCTCGATAGACCTGGTAGAGCGGGGCGGCGCCGATGGCGTAGATCTTGACGCCGAGGGCCTTGGCGGCTTCGGCGGCCTCAAGCGGCGTGACTTCCCCACGATTCTGTTCGCCGTCTGTCAGCAGAATGATCGCGCGGCTCTTGATCTTGAAGTCCTCGTTGGCGGGCGTCGCGCGTTCGATGTTCCGGATTCGCTCGATCCCGAGAAGCAGGGCGTCGCCGATGGCCGTTCCGTCTTCCTGTTCGCGCAGCGGCGGAGGGGGTGATTCAACTTCCTGCAGCGCCGCAACGAGGTGCTTGTGGTCACGCGTCAGCGGACAGACGGTATCCGGGTACCTCGCAAAGACTGTCAGACCGATCAGGTCGCCGGCCCTGCCGGGGAGATCATCGCCGCCGCCCTCGACGAACTCCTCGACGATCTTCTTGACGGCCTGAAGCCGTGTGAAGGCCCGGCCGTCGTGATCGACGAGATCGCGATTGTTCATACTGGTCGAACGATCGAGGACCAGTTCCAGCGCGACGCCTTCCGTCGTGATCTTCGTGAGTTCGTTCGCCCGCTGCGGACGAGCGACGGCGACGACGAGGACGAGAATCGCCAGCGATCGCAGGATCGGGGGAATGACGCGAGCGCGGATCGCCCACGATGGCCGACTGGCGGCGGCGAGCAGGTCATCCGTCGCCGAGAAGCGCAGGGAGGCGCGACGCGATGATCGGGCCCAGTCGAACCACACGATCGGAATCAGCAGGATCGCGAGCGGCAGCAGCCAGGGGTAAGCGAACACATCCAGCCATTGCGTCACGACGACACCTCCTGCGATGTCTCCGGCGTTGACGTCAGTGGCGTGACGAAGGCGTCCTGCCGTGTGGCTTCGATAAATTCGCGAGCCGTCTGCAGAACCCATACGACATCGTCGTTCGTGGGCTGCTGTCTGGCGTATTTCACCGGATCGCAGGCGGCCACAAAAACCCGAAGCGTCTCGCGCTGATCGGCCGACAGGGCGCCCATCGACTGAACGCTCCGGACAAATTCCTCGCTCGTCTGCTCGCCGGCCATGACGCTGAATCGACGTTCAATGTACTGCCGCAGCAGCAGGTTGATGCGATAGTAGAATTCCTGCGTCATGCCACGGGCGATCAGGTCATCCGCCATGAGCCTGTCGAGTTCCCGCATGGCCCATTCGTAGGGCGGGAGTTGCGGAACCACATTCGCAAACGGAATCCTCTTCGGGCGACGGAGCCACCAGCGAAGGAGCAGGGCCAGCAGCGCGAGCGCCGCAAGTCCCCAGTAAATAAGCCGCGTGCTGAACGGAATGGGCAGACTGGCGGGGCCCTTGATGTCCGCCAGTGAGTTTTCAACAACAATCGGGATGGGTTCCAGCTGGATCTGATCCTGCGCCACACGATTGGATCCGTCCATCTTGGGACGCGAATCGACATAGGCGACGAGCAGGCCCGGGATTTCCGTGTCGCCCGGAATGGCGGCGATCAGGCGAATCGTGATCAGCGTACAGTCGTGGAGGTCGTCACAGGGGACCGACTCGCTTTCAACATTGGCGATCTCAAAGGCGCCCAGCAGGCCTTCGTACTTCGGCATGGCCGTTGCGACATCGCGCTCGGCGTCGATGCGGACCTTCAGGTCGAAGGGTTCGGCCATGGAAACGTGGTCGCTGTCGAGCGACACTTCGATGTGGACGGGACCGCGAGTGGTTTCGATGTGGACGGGCGCGGCCGGCTGGCCGGCCGCGTCCTCTGACGTTTGCGCAAGGAGCTGCGTTGTCGCGCAGAGAAGCGCCGCGATCGTGAACACCGCGAGCGTTCGCGCCTGGGCGCGTCGGACATGGGGGCGGCGGGTGATCATCTTCCCGATCGAATCCTCGCTTCGCGTCTGCGGAAGTACCGTGTCAGGGGTTCGACGATGGACTCGCTCGTGCTGAGCTCGATCCCGTCCGCCTTGATACGCCTGAACATGTTGTCGACGCGGTTGCGTTCGTCCGCGACGCGCTTCGCAAACGCGTCGCGAAAGCGCCGACTGCTGGTGTCAACAACATGACGCCGGCCCGTTTCATTGTCGATCCAGTCGACAATCCCCATCGGGGGGATCGTCTGTTCGGCGGGATCCGTGACGACGATCGGGACGATGTCATGGCGTCGACGGGCGACGCGCAGCTGCGGTTCGTAATCGGGCGATTTGAAATCACTGATGATGAACACGACGGCGCGGCGTCGCAGCACGAGATTCAGATGGTCGAGCGCGGCGGCGATGTCGGTGCCGTGACCGGCGGGCGTCGTTGTCAGCAGTTCACGAATGACGCGGAGGACATGCCGCGTTCCCTTGGCGGGCTGCACGTGCTTCTCGATGCGATCGCTGAAGATGACGAGCCCGACCTTGTCGTTGTTCGTGATGGCGCTGAAGGCGAGCGTGGCGCCGATTTCCGTGACGACGTCGCGCTTCAGGGGGCCCCGGGCGCCGAAGGCCTGCGAGGCGCTGGCATCGACGAGCAGCATGACTGTCTGCTCGCGCTCCTCACGGAACCGCTTGATGAAAGGTCGTCCCTGACGGGCGGTCACGTTCCAGTCGATGTTCCGGATATCGTCTCCGGCCTGGTACTCGCGCACTTCCTCGAATTCCATTCCCTGCCCCTTGAAGGCGGAATGGTAATGCCCCGCAAACACGTCACTCGCCATGTGTGACGTACGGATCTGAATGCGGCGTATTCTCTTGAGGAGTTCCTGGGGAGTCATGATCTAACAAACGCTGAAAGCCGAAATTTGAAAAGCCGAAACCTGAGTACGCATACACGGCATCGGAAGGTCAGCAATTCTGTCTTTGTGGGACGTCATCGAGATCTGGTCCCAAGTCGGGTCTGGACCTTTTTCACAATCGCGGACAGCACTCGCAGAAGTTCATCGGCTTCGGCCATGAGCCTTGTTCCCGTTTCACGAGGGAGAAGTTGGCATACGACGCATAACTCCAGCCAGTAGTGTGTCTCGGCCGCCTCGCTACGCGCGACATTGCAACTGTGGGCGAAGTCGGCGTCTGTGTAGGCGTTGTCAGCTTCTCGAACGTTGGATCCAACGCTCGTGCCTGATCGGATGACCTGCTTGCCAACCGTCCACCCTTTGACGTTGTTTGGCAGTTGATCGGAAACATCCAGAATTGCCTTTCCAAACATAAATGTGCGAGTTTTCAGGTCGCCTTGTATTCGCGCCATGTGCTTTCTCCCGGAGAAGTTGTGACTAACACGTGTTGCAATTTCTCCTCCCCTTGAGGCCGCCAGATGGCGTTGTTCTGATCCGGACATTTCGGCTTTCGGCGTTTTCAAATTTCAGCGTTTCCTAAGGAACCGCAACGTGGTCGAGGATCGTGCGGACGATCTGGTCGCTGGTTTTGTCTTCGGCCTCGGCTTCGTAGGTGACGATGACGCGATGGCGCAGGACTTCCATGGCGACGTCCTTGACATCCTGCGGTGTGACGAAGCCGCGGCCGGCGAGGAAGGCGTTGGCCTTGGCGCCGAGGGTCAGCATGATCGTCGCGCGCGGCGAGGCGCCGTAGTGGATCAGGTGGCCGATGTTCAGATTCGCCGAACGCGGGTCGCGCGTGGCGACAACGAGACTGACGATATAGTCCTTGATCTTGTCGTCGATGTAGATTTCATCGACGACCCGACGCGCCCTGAGAATGTCGTCCGGCGCCATCACGGCGCTGACATCCAGGTGATCGGAGGTCGTCGCCATGCGATCGAGAATCTGCCGCTCCTCGCCGGGTGTCGGATAGTTGACAGTCACTTTGAGCATGAAGCGATCGACCTGCGCCTCGGGCAGGGGGTACGTGCCTTCCTGTTCGATCGGATTCTGCGTTGCCAGCACGAGGAAGGGCTCGGGCAGGCGGAAGGTCTCGTCACCGATCGTGACCTGATGTTCCTGCATCGCCTCCAGCAGGGCGCTCTGGACCTTGGCGGGGGCGCGATTGATTTCGTCCGCCAGGATCAGGTTCGCGAAGATCGGTCCCTTCTTGACCGTAAAGCTGCCCTTCTGTGGCTCGTAAATCAGGGTGCCGACGAGGTCCGCGGGCAGCAGGTCGGGCGTGAACTGGAGCCGCTGGAACTGCGTCTGAAGCGCGCGGGCGAGAATGGACACGGTCCGTGTCTTCGCCAGGCCCGGAACGCCCTCCAGGAGGATGTGACCGTTGGAGAGCATGCCGATCATCAGGCTCCTGATCATGCCGGACTGGCCGACGATGACCTTGCCGATCTCGGCCCGGAGCCGGTCGAACGGCTCGCTGGCGGCCTTCACCTGATCGCCGATATTCTTTACGTCGAGTTGCGTCACGTTCGAAGTCCCTCGTCAGGCTCATTCATGAAAGTGTCGCGATCGTCAGGCGTGACGAGACAATCGCTCCTGGATGCAAAGACGTTCGCCAATGAGAATCCCTGTCAGCGATTTCGCCGGATTCTCGGACGACGAACGCATCGAATTTTCACGCAATTCGGGTTCGCGCCCGATCAATCAACAGAATAGTTACGTACCCTATCCGGAGCAAGGTCACGGCGACAAATGTCACGAAAGCGCAACAAAACAGGGCGCTGGACACCCGCGATGATCTTCGAGGAGCCATTCGCACGTGCGTCGTATTGTTAAACGAATTCGGCCGTGGCTGCTTGCGGCGCTGATCATTGGCGCGACGCTGCTCGCCATTGAGCGATGGACACTGCGCGACACGCTTCAGGTCTTCGCGTTTGTCTATTACTTCGCGCAACCCGCCGTCATCGCGGGGATCTTCCTGATCGCCGCCGGCCTGGCGTGGCGGGACCGGCGGCGACGCGTCAGCCGTCTCGCGCTGGCGGCCGGGTTGGGCTTTGGCGCGCTCTGGGCGTCAACGTCCTTCGCGTTTCGGGCGGTGGAGTCGCCCGTCGCGCCGCATCGCGCTGTCGTCTGGAATGTGATGAGCGGACGCCTGGGATGGGAGGCGATCTATCACCAGCTGGGCGAACTCAACGCCGATGTGATCGTCATGGTCGAAGCGTGGGAGGACCCGGAAACGGCGGCGACCCTGCGTCGAAAGTACCTGCCGGGGTTTGTCGCCGCGAGCGAGCAGGGAGGCCTTGTGATTCTCTCGCGCCATGGCGCGGCGGATGTGAGCTTCGGGCCGCTGGGGCGCGGAAGCCGATTCCTGGCGGCGACGCTGCGGATGGACGGCCGGCGGATGCGCGTCATGGGCGTGGATATCGAGAGCGATCCGCGCCGATTTCGAAAGCTCCCGCTGACGGACCTTGCGACGACTGGGCGACTGATGGACGACATTCCCCTCCTGATCGCCGGCGACTTCAACACGCCCGCGGACTCTGTCCATTTCGACGCCATGCGCACATTTCTCAGAAACGGCTTCGAAAGCGTCGGCGCAGGATATGGTCCCACGTGGCCGTCATTCGCGCCGGTGCTGGGGCTGGATCAGTTCTGGTTTAGTCAGGACATTGACGCCCGATCCTGTCGCGGCGTATGGACGGCGCATTCGGATCATCGGCCCGTCGTCTTCGAATTCGAGCTCAGGGCTCCTTCAGATCCGTCATGAGTTCGTGGGCGGCGTCTCAAGAACGTTCGTTCGCATCGGCATGGGCTGGATTCGTGTCGGGCGGCGTCCCACGATCAGCATAATGAGCAGAAGGACGATTGCCCCGAGGAAGGTGCCGGGATAGACGACGACATGCTTGATCTGGTCGTGGACATGAGGCGCCCAGGTCGCAAGCGCGTAGTTCAGGCAGTCCGTGCAGAGCAGACCGACGATGGCGACGACGAACGCGTAGGGCATCTGCGTCCAGACGTGTTTGCCGAGATCGCATTCGGACGCGATGGAGGACATAACCGTCGTGTCGCTGATTGGCGAGCAGTGATCTCCGAAGACGGCGCCCGTGAGCACGGCGCCGATCGCCGAGTAAAAGAGCGGCAGCGCGTCTTCCGCAGGAATGTCCGCGTAAAGCTGTGCGGAGATTGCCACGACTGTCGGGCAGAGGATGCCCATCGTTCCCCAGCTCGTGCCGGTCGCGAAGGAGACGATGGCGGCGGTAATGAACGTCGCCATCGGGAAGAACATGATGTCGAATCTTCCGCTCGTCTCGAGGCCCTTCAGCACGGCCGCCGCGACCTTGTCGAGCTGGAGATCTTCCGTCGCGTCGGCGAGGCCCCAGGCGAGCGTCAGGACGACACACGCCGCGAACATCCGCTTCATGCCATCCATCATGCCGTCCATCGCGTGTGCCAGCGTGCAGGCGCGCGTCAGGATCGTCAGCCCGAGCGCGAGAATCGCGGAGGCGAGGGCGGCGTAAAGCAGGGCGTTCCCGGAATCGACATAGTCCGAGTCCAGCATCGTTCCGAGCGACTGGCAGAAATGGCCGAACGAGGACGTTTCGATCTGCATGCCCGCATTGTGGAACGCGTAGTAGCCCATCCCGAACAGGAGCCCGATCGTCCCGAAGATCAGCGTGGCGACGGGAAACGCGCCGAGCCACCAGCGATTCGCGTCGCCCTGCGAGGATTGCGCCGTTGCCGCATTCGCGTCGGCGTCTTCCTCCGCGTTGAGCGCGCGCGTTTCGGCGGTCCGCATGGCCCCGAAATCACGTCCCGTGAGCGCGATGATGAAGACCAGCACGAGGGCGAGCCACGCGTAGGTGCGATACGGAAGGCTCGCCCAGAACGCTGAGAAGCCATTCATGTTCGCCAGAAATGCCGGTCGATCGGGGCCGAGCGCCGTCAGGCCCTTATCAATGAAGCTGATCTCCGCGACGAGCCAGGTGCCGATGAAGACCGACGCAACGGGCGCGGCCGTGGAGTCAACGATGTACGCGAGCTTCTCGCGGCTGATCTTCAGCTTGTCGAAGATGGGGCGCATGGCGGGACCGACGATCATCGCGTTTGCGTAGTCGTCAAAGAAGACGACGACGCCGGCGGCGAAGGCGCCGAGCTGGCCGCGTCGGGGCGTGGCCAGATGTCGCGTGACGCGGGCGACCATCGCGCGGATGCCGCCGTTGGCCTCGATGACGCCGATCATGGCGCCGATGAAGAGCGTAAAGATGAGGATCTTCAGATGGCCGTAATTCACCTCGCCCGTGTCGGTCAAGCCCGCCAGGGCTCCGAAGAGGTAATGATCGATGGAGTAACTGATCCAGGCGAAGGGGCTGAATCTGTCAGGAGAATCGCCGGCGAACAGCATCATCGCGGCCGCCGTCACGATGCCGATCGGAAGCGCCAACAGGACCTGTCGCGTAAAGATGGCGATGAGAATCGCAACGATGGCGGGCGCGAGTGTCCAGAGACCGTAGCGTTTGGCGGGCGTGATGGCGTTCGACGCCGGCTGAGCTGTCGTTGGTTGTGACGGCGTGTCCGTCGTCGTCGCCGACGTCGTGATCGCCGCTGTATCGGCGCCTGGCGTCTGCGATATTTCGACGTCACTCGCCGTGACGTCATTTGTGGGCGTTACCGGCGGCGGCTGCCATCCCAGGGCGGGCGACGCGAGCAGGAACGCGGCCAGAAGGCACGCTGTGAAGAGGAGGGCGGGCGCAACGCCCGCGTTCTCGCGCGACAGTGACGTCACGCCGCAACGGAATGGATGTCGATGTCTCACGGGAGTGACTCTATCGATCCGGTAAATTCGGGTCAACGAATCCGGGCGCCTCGCGGCAATTCGTATCGGTCCGCGGCGCGGGAATGTGCGAAAAAAGCGATCGCCCGCAATGCACGGCGGTCTCAGTGGAATCTTTAGTTCCGGTTCACCGAGCCGGGCCGCGATTGCCGGACCGGCGAAGGGAGACGTGAAAGGCGCCCCCCGGATGCGCCGACTCATCAGGAGATGGCGACGGCATTGATCAACGGGGCTGTATCGCCGACGATTGGCGACGACTGACGGGAGCAGGGTTATGATGCTGCGGAACGCTCGAATCTTGGGAATCGTGTTGCTCGGATTGGGCGCCTTTGGCGCGCTGGCCGTGGGTAGTATGGCGCTGGGCGGAAAGGGTCCGTCGGGCGATCGTGATCACGACAAGCCGAGGCGCGAAAGGAAAGGCGAGGCGAAGCCAGGCATGGAAACGCAAGTGAGATACTCGAAGTCGGGCTATGACATCACACCGCTGTCGAAGGCGCGTGTCGAGGAACTGGCAAAGAAGCTGGATCCCGAGGCGTACAAGATCACGCAGAAGGCGGGCACGGAAGCCGCATTCTGCGGGACATTGCTCGATAACAAGAAGGAAGGCTTCTACGCCTGCGTCGTGTGCGGCCTGCCGCTGTTCTCCAGTGACCACAAGTTCAACTCGGGAACGGGCTGGCCGAGCTTTTATCGCGAATTCGATCCGGAACACGTGGCGCGAAAGAGGGATTCGTCGTACGGCATGGATCGAGTGGAGATCAACTGCGCGCGATGCGGCGCGCATCTGGGCCACGTGTTCCCGGATGGTCCGAAGCCGACGGGTGAGCGGCACTGCCTGAATTCGGCGTCACTGAAGTTCCACGAGAAGGGCGAGAAACTGCCCGCGGAGTCCATGCCTGTGGAAACGGAAACAGCGTACTTTGCCGGCGGATGCTTCTGGGGCGTCGAGCACTACTTTCAGGAAGGGCCCGGTGTGATCGACGCCGTCAGCGGCTACATGCAGGGCGACGTCGTCAATCCGACCTACAAGCAGGTCTGCACGGGGACGACGAATCACGCTGAGACAGTGAAAGTCGTGTTTGATCCGAAGCGGATTTCCTTCCGTCAGTTGGTGGAGGCGTTCTTCAAGATGCACGATCCGACGCAACTGGACTACCAGGGACCGGATCACGGCACGCAGTACCGATCGGGGATCTGGTATGTGTCGGAGGCGCAGAAGGCGGAGGCGGAAAAGTTCGTCCAGGAGCTGCGCGAATCCGGGCGCTTTGGCGACAAGCCGATCGTCACGAAGATTGAAAAGGCGGCGACATTCTATCCGGCGGAAGACTACCATCAGGATTACGTTGAAAAGACAGGCCGGGCGTGCCACATGGCCAATCCGTGGTAGTAACAGACTGGCGCCTGTGCCGAGTCATCGAATCGGCGAGGTCTCCATCTCAACAACACAGTCGCGATTGGCAATTGCCGGCCAGGCGAGCTCGCGTTCATTCCGGCCGGAGTTCCGCCGTCGTTGTCGCGAGTTCCACGAGCGCGTCGACCACGTCGGGGGCGAACTGGCGGCCTCGTTCGCGCTGGATCTCCTCAAACGCCTCACTTTCGGGATGCGCCGCTTGATAGGCGCGATCGGAGGTCATCGCGACGAAGGCGTCGGCGACGGCGATGATCTGGGCGTCGAGGGTTGACCCATCGATATCCGCACAGGCTGATGCGTGTTGGGCCTCGAATCGCTCGTGCGTTCTCTCGACGATGTCGCAGATTGTCTCGTTCGCGCCGAGCCATCGCGAAATCATGCCGCCGTCGACTCCATGGCGGTCAACGAGGCGTCGTTCCTGAGGTGTGAGGAGGTCGGGCTTGCCCAGTACGCTTTCGGGAATAGCGAGTTTGCCGACATCGTGGAGCAGGCCGGCGGATCGAATCGCGCGAAACGAACGTTGCGGCAGTCCCAGCGAACCGCCGATGGCGCCGGCAAGCGAGCTGACACGAGACGAGTGATTGGTCAGGTGCTCGCGCTGCGTCTCGCCAAGGTCATCCCAAAGTCGTGAGAGCAGCTTTGCGAAACGCGTGGACTCGGGCTGATTTTCGCTGTTCTGGGCCTCAATGGCGCGGCGCACCCATTCAATCGCCCAGACGCACACGCGATTCCGGCCTTCCCGCTTTGCGAGGTAAAGCGCCGCGTCGGCCCGGTTGATCATCGTCTCCTGGAAGTTCGCCGCAGCGCACGTCGCCACACCGAGGCTGATCGTGACGGAGATCTGATGTTTGTCCGCGTGGATTGTGTTCGCCGCAATTTCCCGCCGGAGCTGTTCGGCGCGGTAGACCGCCTCCGCCTCCGACGTCTGGGGAAGCAACAGGAGGAATTCCTCCCCGCCGAATCGGCAGGCGATATCCCGAGGGAGCAAGGATTTCCGAATGATCCTGCTGGTCTCGCGGAGCGCACTGTCGCCTGCCGGATGTCCGTAGCGATCGTTGATCTTTTTGAAGTGATCGATGTCGATCATGATGACGGACACGCTGCCCCTTCGATCGAGGGTGTGACGTCCGTTCGCGTTCAGTAGCTCGTCGAGATAACGACGGTTGTACAGCCCTGTCAACGGATCGGCTTCGGCCATTCGAAGGAGCTTGCGGCGTCGTCGTTCAGCGATGCGACGATCGAGCCTGTCGCGTCTGTTATGGCGGACCGCCGCCTCGATGCTCTGTCGAAGGACCCCGTCTTTCAGGGCGTCTTCTTTCGGAATGAACTCCACGCCGCCGCTCCGATAGCTCTCGATGACGATCGCCTGCTCGCGGCTGCTGGATGTAACAATAATGGGGAAACAGAATTGACAATCCGTCAGTTTTCGCAGAAGAATATTGGCGGTCGTGTCGGGAAGTCGAAAGTCGAGGAGCACGCAATCGTAGTCTCGATTGCGAACGGCGGCCTCGCAGTCGGCGCCGGTACCGACGATGTCCACACGAAAGTCGGGGGCGCTTCGCGCGATGGCGCGAGCGACCAGCATCTGGTGTGTTTCGTCGTCATCCACGAGAAGAATGGACAGCGCCTTCTTCATCATTGACTCCTAACCTAACGCGTGTTTGGTGGCGCCAGCGTCAGGGCCGGCGACTCGGATGACCAATTCGGTATTCGGCTGGATCAAAGGGTGACGTTGGTGGATTCCCGTTGGGGGATGTGTATGCGGACATTGCGCCGCAATACGATATGGTAGTACGCTCGGGAATCGCCAATAATGAGGCCCCGAAATCGGGATCGGGTAAGTTCTCGATTGAAATGGGTCGTTCAACGCAGGATAATCCCGACCGCTCGTCGGTCGAATCCGGACAGTTCAAGATTCGGCTGCGGATCGAGGGCCCCGCGTATTCCGTCGCGGCAATTAACGGACTATTTGGCGCGAAGGTCCGTTGTGCGCCTGTGCCGCAATGGTCCCGATGCGTGGTCTTTAGCAGGGAAGCGCTAGTCAAATCTCATGCCACTCAACCCTTTGTCGACGGTCGGCGGGCGTCTGATGTTGGCGATGGTCTTCGTCGTCGTCGGGTCGCTTGCGACCGCCGCTTATTTCGTCAACGCCCAACTGACAGATCGCACGTTGCGATTCGAGCGATCGCGCGAGCAGTGGATCGCAACGGATCTGGCGACGAGGATCGAGTCGTACATACAGCACGCGCGAAACGATGTGCTGGCGATCAGCGACTTCTCGTCGATGCGCGCCGTGGCAAAGCTGCTGGCTGAGGGTGACGGAACGGCTTCGGTGGCGACGGCCGGGTACGAGCGCGCTACGCGCCATCTGCAGCAGGACTTTGTTTCCGAGCTTCGGGCCAACCAATCCTACTGCCAGATTCGGCTGATCGCGATCGGGGATGGCGGGCGCGAATGCGTGCGAGTTGACCGTGATCCCGATGGCGCCATTCGAGCGATCGGCGAGGACGCGCTTCAGGTCAAGGGAGAGCGCGATTACTTCCAACGCGCGATCGAACTTTCCCCGGGCGCCGTGCACACGACGCAGATCGAGCTGAATCAGGAACGCGGCGTGATTCAAACGCCTTACACGCCCGTCCTTCGTGTCGCCACGCCTGTTTGTGACGATCGATCGGGCGAGAAAGTCGGCGTTGCCGTCATCAATGTCGACATGCGGCCGATCTTCCGGGAACTCCGCACTCGGTCGACATCCGATGTTGACGTTTATGTCATCAACGACGCGGGCGATTACCTCCTGCACCCGGATCCCTCGCGGGAATTCGGCGGGGAGCTCAGTCGACCTGACAATTTCCTGAGAGACTATCCTGGCATTGGCGACTTGGACAATCGACGCGAAGACGACGCGACGGCCACTGTCGCGTCGTCCGCGGGCGCCAGACGTATGGTCGTTTGCGCGGATGTGGCGACCGCCGGCGCGCCACTATTGCGAGTCGTACGGGCAACCCATGCCACGGCGGTCGCGGCGCAGGTGGGCGCGGCGAGGCGGTCAGTGCTCATCGCCGCAGTTCCCGCTGTTGGCGTGTCGCTCATCGTCGCCATCTTGATGGCGCGTACGTTTTCGAAGCCGATTCGGCGTTTTGCAACGGCGCTGGCGGAGTATTCGGCGGGTGAAACGCCGGATTTGTCCGAGGGGGGCGTCCGCGAGTTTGCGTTGCTTCGAGATGCGTTCCGCGAGATGGCGACTGATGTGACGGCAAAGCGCAAGGCGTTGACTCGTGTTCTTGAGGAACGCACGCGCGCCTGGGAGTCCCTTGTTCGTCTCATTGAAATGCTGCCGAGCGGCATGTTGATCGTCGGGGTCGACGGCCGGATTCAAGACGCAAACGTCGAGGCGGAGCGAATGTTCGGGTACGGGCGGGGCGAGCTCAGCGGGCTCCTCATTGAGGCGCTCGTTCCGGAGAAATATCACGATCAGCACGTCGCGGACCGCGAGGCCTATTCGAAGGCGCCGACGGCTCGCGAGATGGGCGAGGAGCGTGGCCTGGTGGGGCGTCGTAGCGACGGCGCTGAGTTTCCAGTTGAGATCGGACTCCGACCGATCGAGCTTTCGAGCGGTCCCGTGGTCCTCTGTTCGCTTCTGGATGACAGTCTGCGAAAAGTGACAGAGCGCACGCTGCGACAATACGAGACTATCGTGACGAATTCCGACGACGCCATCATCAGCGTGTCGTCAGCGGGGATCATCCTGAGTTGGAATCCCGGCGCTGAACGTCTTTACGGGTACGGGGCCGACGAGATCCTTGGCGAGCCAATCTCATGTCTCGCGGCCGGCGCCGAGGCCCAGGGCGCCGCGGAAGTGCTCGACGCGCTTGCGAATAACGAAATCATGCGATCGCATCGTTGCGAGCATCGGCACAGGAATGGTGATCGGGTCGATGTGGCCATGACGGTCTCTCCCATCCGAAATGCCGACGGCGACGTGATCGGGGCGGCAATCATCTCCCGGGACATCAGTGAAGAGATCGAGGCGGAAAAGTTGCTTACGCAATACGCGTCCGATCTGCTCCACACGAACAAGGAGCTCGAGCGATTCGCCTATGTCGTGTCCCATGATGTCCGCGCGCCGCTTCGCGGCATCTCCAACGTGGCGCAATGGCTGGCGGAGGACTTCGGCCACCTTGTGGATGACGACGCAAGAGAGAATATCCGGCTCATGATCGAGCGTACCGATCGCCTCAGCCGCATGATTGACGGGATTCTCAAATACTCGCGCGCGGGACGAACTGAGCTGACGTATGAGGAGGTCGACGTCAACGCGATTGTTGCGGAGTCGATCGACGCATTGGCGCCACCGTCTTCGATCCGGGTGCGCGTGGACGGTCCGTTGCCATCGATCGTCTACGATGAATCCCAATTGAGACAGGTCTTTCAGAATATGATTGGAAACGCCGCGACGCACCTGGGGCGTCCCGACGGTGAGATCGTCATCTCCTGCCGTCCGTGCGGCGAATTCTGGGAATTCGGCGTACGGGACAACGGCGTCGGCATCGCGAAACAGCACTCCGATCGTATTTTCGAGTTGTTTCAGACACTCAAGCCCAAGGATGAGTGCGGCACAACGGGCGTCGGACTGGCCATCGTCAAGTCGATCGTGGAGCGAAATGGCGGGCGTGTTCGCATGGTTTCGCAGGAAGGGCAGGGCGCCGAATTTCTATTCACGATTCCCGCGACTCGATCGATCGAAACGCCGTCTGAAAGGGCCATGGTGTGATCGAATATCAGATCCCGATTCTGCTGGTTGAGGATGACAGGCTCGACGTCAAGAATGTCCAGCGCGCCTTTTCGCAGCTGCGAATCACGAACCCGCTATTCGTCGTCGGGGATGGTGAGCAGGCGCTGCGTTTTCTGAGAAATGAGCCTCCATTCGCCGATCTGTCGGCGTATCCTCGTCCCGGGCTCATTCTGCTGGACATCAACATGCCCATCATGTCAGGAATCGAATTCCTTCAGCAATACAAGGCGACTACTGAGTTCAAGTCGATTCCCGCAGTCGTTCTCACCACGTCGGATGAGGAACGTGATCTCGCCGAGTCGTACGATCTTGGGATCGCGGGATACATCGTGAAGCCGATTACGTTCGAGGACTTTGTCGACGTCATCAGCCGAATCGATCTCTACTGGAGCATCTGTTCGCTGCCCAACAGGGCGGGAGAAACGCATGGCGAAAAAGCCAACAGGAAAACGTTCCGCGGCGCCTCGAGTGAAGCCGACGCCAGCCCCGAAAGCTGAGGCCAAGGCCAATGCCAACGCCAACGCGAAGGACAACCCCTGCGTCGTGTGTATCGGGGCTTCGGCCGGCGGTCTCGAGGCGCTGGAGAAGTTCTTCGGCGGGATGCCGGCGAACAGCGGCGCCGCCTTTGTGGTGATCGTCCATCTGGCGCCGGACTACAAGAGCATGATGTCCGAGCTCATTGCGCGCCACACGGCGATGCCCGTGACGGATGCGCAGCACGATGTAGAGCTCCGACCGAACAATGTGTACATCATTCCGCCGCGAAAGAACCTGAGTTTCCTCGGCAGGCGCATTATCCTCGAAGAACAGGATCGATCGGAGGGCCACGGTCTCAACCTTCCGATCGACCTCGCGCTGCACTCGCTTAGCGAGTGCGCATCCACACCGCAGGTGGCCGTGATCCTTTCCGGCACGGGCAGTGACGGCTCACGCGGGATCCGCGCGATCAAGAACGCCGGCGGGGTCGTGCTGGCGCAGACGCCGGAGTCGGCGAAGTTCGACGGCATGCCCCACGCCGCGCTGGAATCCGGATGCGTCGACATGCACGCCGCGCCCGATGAATTGGCCAGAACCCTTGCCTCGTTGCTCGAAAGCGGTTTGCCGGTCGAAGTGGCTGTTGACGGGCATGATCAGACGGATCCCGGGGATACGAATCGAATCCTCAATATCATCAAGGGTGTCACGGGCGTGGATCTCGACTACTTTCGTCGCCCGATGCTCGGGCGCCGGATCTCGAGGCGAATGGCGTTGTGTCGCGCCGGTGAGATCGGTGAGTACATCGAGCGGCTGGAGGCCGACGTCAACGAAGTCTGGACGCTGCTCCAGGACATGTTCGTTGGCGTGACCAACTTCTTCCGGGATCCAGAAGCGTTTGACGCACTGAAGTCCTATCTCGTCAGGGAATTCACGAGCAACGATGAGCGAGGTCCCTATCGCGTCTGGGTTCCGGCATGCGCGACCGGAGAGGAAGTGTACTCCCTGGCGATCGTGATCCAGGAGGCGATGGCCGAAGCGCATTGCCGACGCGACATTCAGATCTTCGCGACCGACATTGACGAACAGGCTGTGACCCAGGCCGGTCGCGCAATGTACACGCTCAGCAACGTCGCCGGACTGACACCAGAGCGGTTATCTCGCCACTTCGTCAACCAGGGTGATTCCTTCGTCGTGTCACGCTCCACCCGGGAGATGGTCATCTGTGCGAGGCACAACCTCGTGTCGGATCCACCATTCACGAAGATCGATCTTGTGTCGTGCCGGAACTTCCTCATCTATGTGGAGAAACGCGCCCACGATCAGGTGCTCGCGTCACTTCACTTTGCGCTGAAGAAGGGCGGATTGCTGTTCCTCGGTTCCGCCGAGGTGATCGGGCATCTCGCGGACGAGTTCGATGAGCTCGACGCAAAACGGAAGATCTTCCGGAAGATCGGCGAACGACCGCCGCCCCATCTGCGGTGGCAGACGGCGCCGCGCGATCCGAGCAATGCGATTCAGACGCGACGAGCCGGCGATCGAGACGACGCGTATCGGCAGGTCATTGACGCCATCGTCGAAAAGGAGAACAAGTCCGCCTTTATCGTCAGGGCGGATGGATCGCTCGTTGAGATGATCTGCGATCCGCTCGGCGTGATGCGGGCGCCGAAGGGCCGACCGACGTCAGACGCCGTGCGGATGGCGGGCCGGGATGTCGGCGTGGCCATCGGCGCAGGTTTGCAGCGCATCCGGCGGGGCGCCGCCGAGGCGAGCTACAGCGTCGATCTGAAGTCGCATCCGGACAACATGACGGCCCGAGTCGTCCTGAAGCTCCTGCCCGCGTCCGTCGGCGCGCCAGATCGCGCCATTGTCCTTGTGGAGCCCGTGCACGCCGCGACCCGTGCGGACATGGCGGACTTTGCATTCAACGACGAGGCCGTCGCGAATCGAATCAACGAATTGCAGTCGGATCTTTACCAGACACGTGAGAGTTTGCAGGCGACGATCGAGGAACTTCAATCCAGCAATGAAGAGCAGCAGTCGACGAACGAGGAACTCGTCGCATCCAATGAGGAATTGCAGAGCACGAACGAGGAACTGCAATCCCTGAACGAAGAACTGCATACCGTCAATGACGAATACCAGAAGAAGAATCGTCAGCTCGTGACTCTGGCGGCGGATCTGGACAATCTTCTGCGCTCTATTGAAGTCGGCGCCCTGTTCCTCGACCGGGATATGTGCATACGAAAGTGCACGCCCGGCGTCGAACGCGTCGTGGATTTCCAGGAGGCGGATATCGGCCGCAATATCAATTTCTTTGCCCATCAGCTGGGCGCCGATTTTGAAAGCGAGTTGGAACAAGCCGTCGCGGACAACACACCCGCGAAAGTGGAGTTCCGGGGCCCGAGAGGCGAGTGGCTGCTCCTGCGGATTCTGCCCTATCGCAACGATGTCGGTGAGAACGACGGCGCCGTCCTTTCTCTCGTGGACATCACGTCCGTCAAGAACGTGCAGGAGATGACGCGCCTGGGCAATGCGCAGCTTGAGTACATGAACACGCAGCTCGGACGGCAGAAGGACGAGTTGGAAGACCTCTTTTCCATTGTTGCGCACGACCTCCGACAACCCGTCGTTTCACTGAATGGACTCCTTGACATCGTTCGGGAAGACGTACTTGCGACGACAGATGGAGATGCGGGATCGATCGTCGACAAGGCGCTCGCCGAGTGCAGGCGGATGGGGTCGATGCTGGACGATCTGAGTCATGTCGCAAAGATCACGAGGGAAGATGTGCCGTTGGTCGTCGTCGAAATCCAGCCTTGGCTAGATGAGATGGTGGAAAGGTACCTGCCGCGCGCTGTAAGCGGCGGTGTGACGATCCATCGCGCGTGCGATAAGGCGTCCATTCGAATTCCGCGCATCGCCGTCGAGGAGGCGTTCATGAATCTCGTCGAGAATGCACTCAAGTACGGATGCACGAACGCGTCGCCGCGAATCGATGTCGTCTGCCAGGTCCTTGGCGGCGAGTTTCTGCTCTCGGTGAGTGACAATGGAAAGGGGATTCCTCGCAACCAGCTGGAGCGGATTTTTGAGCCCTTCAGCCGGCTGGAGCCATCCGTCGTCGAGGGGACAGGTGTCGGACTGATGGCGGTCCGTCGCCTCGTTCGCAAGCACGGCGGCGTCGTCCGTGTGGAATCCGAGCCTGAACAGGGCGCCAAGTTCACGATTCGATTGCCGCTGTCCGCCAATGTCAGCGGCAGTGGCGCGGATGAGGCGACAAAGCCGAGAATTCTCCTTGTCGAGGACGAACGGCTGGACGCCAAGATTGTTGAACACGATCTTGCCGACCTCTACGCCGTCACGACTGTCCGAGGTATCCGGGAGGCCGAGGATCGGCTGAAGAACGAGACATTCCGGCTCGTCATGCTGGATCTATCACTTCCCGACGGCCATGGTTTCGAGCTCGTGCGGAACATGCGGTCGACGTTGGATTGCGATACGCCCGTCGTCGTCATCTCCGGGAGAGGTGAGGGTCTTTCAACGGATGACTTCAACGGCGCCGTCGTCGCTTTTCTCGACAAGGCGACGATGGGGAGGGAGTCGATCCGTCGGACCGTCGAGGATTCGATCAAATCGCCCGGCGTGACGCTGGAGCGCCGCGCCGATCGCGCCACGATCGAAGGCGGCGTCAGCGCCGTGAACCGAGCCGCAGAATTCGGCCGCGGATGAGTTCCGCCGCCAGGGGCGTCAGGTAGTTCCGGGCGATCCAGCCGACGGCCGGAACACACACGGCGTCTCCAAACGCAAACAGTGCGCTGTTGACGGACAGCGACTCCGGAATCCGGATGTCGTCGGCGCCCATCAGCCGGGCGCATTCTCGCGGTGTCAGCAGCCGGGCGGCGTACTTTCCCTTGTGCGCCTGGAAGAGGATCTGGCGGGCGCTGCCGCCCTTGGGCGTTCGCAGGCAGCCCGCAATCCCGTCGGTCCGCAGTTCCGCCATCGACTTCCCGTTCCGCATGCGTCGAAAGACGGCGCCGTAGCTGGGGCGGGAGGACTTCATCATGTCGCGGACTGTCGTTTGATGGCGATCGCTCATCTGGTTGAAGAGTTTGTCCGCCCGCTCCTGGGACCACCAGCGATCATCGTTCGCGGGAATCTGCTCCAGAATGTCGGCGAGGCGAAGGTCGGCGCGCATCGGCGACGGCAGCGGACGAAGTGACCACGGCAGGTCGGGATGAGCGCGGATGAAGTCCGCCAGCTTCCCTTCCCGCAGCGTCATGGCCTGGTCGAGTTCGTCGGCGCCGTAGTGATCGGCGATGTCGAGATCGTTGCGCACGCCAACGATGAACAGTCGAGGCCGGCTCTGCGGAACGAACCATTTGGCGTCCAGCGTGAACGGATCCGCCGTATAGCCCGCGTCGCGCAGTCGCTCGATACAGATGCGGAAGTCGTGTCCCTTTCGAGAGTGAATCAGGCCGACGACATTCTCCAGCATGACGAAGGGCGGGCGACGCCGATCCAGGTCCGTCAGCAGGCTGGTGAATTTCAGGTAGGCGGACGACTGCGTTCCTTCTTCGAGACCGCGCTGGGCGCCGGCCAGTGAGAGATCCGTGCACGGAAAACTCGCCGTTGCCAGCGATACGGGCGGCAGGTCCTTCGCCGCAATTTCGTGAATGTCCCGAGGATCAAAATGCTCGTCGGCGTCGTCGAAATTCGTTGCGTAGAAGAGTCGCTTCTCCTCGGCATTGTCGTTGGCGAACTCGACGCGCCAGCCCGCGGATTCCACGGCGAGCCGCACGAGTCCGATGCCTGCGAAGAACTCGGCGGCGCTTCGATCCGGCAGACAGGACGCCGGCGACGGCGTTACGCGACGCGAAAGCCCCCGCTGGATCAGATGAACGGCGGACGCTGTGTCCTTTTCGACATCGCGATCCCACAACCGGATGACGGTCCATCCGTCCTTGAGGAGATCCGCGGTCCGAAGCAGGTCGCGATGGCGATTGCCGGCGATCTTCGCGATCCAGCGATCGCGTTTCTCGGCGTCGGGAAACTGCTCGCTCAGGGCTGTCAGACCGCGGCGACGCCATTGACCACCGTGCCAGAACTCCCCATCGACAAAGACGGCGAGACGCTGCTCCCGGAAGACGATATCCGGCTTGCCCGGAAGGTTCTCGCAGTGCGTTTCGAACGGGACGCCGACAGTCGCCAGCGCGTCGATGAGCAGTGTCTCGGGGCGCGTGCCCGTCGATCGGACACGCCGCATGAGGTCGCTTCGCTCGGATGGGTTCAGAAAATCGACGCCGGGGGCCGTCATCGTCGCCTCCATGCCATGATGCGCTGAGTCGTGAGGACTGTTGGGATTGATCTTAGATTGTCGTCGGATCGATGTCGAGATTCGCCTTCTGATGCGTCGGCCTGTGATTTGATGCGTCGATGATTGAACACGGGACCGATCGCCAAGTTGAATGTCGAGGGCGACGTCGGAGAATCCACGGCGCGCTGCGATGCGCGACACAGTATGATGCGATGGGCTCAGCGCGCGATTGCGTTTGCGCCGTCGATCCGCGCCGGGATATGGAGAGATTGATCTTGAGCCTGAGAAATGCCGCAAGGACCCGAATTCAACGTCTCGTCATCGCGATGCTCGCGTTGAACGTCGGCTGTCTTTCCCCAAGTGTCGATGCGGAAGCGAGGCGGATGGGACCACTGGTCATCGTCGGGGGCGGCGGAACACCGCCGGAGGTCGTCGCTCGGGCCGTTGAACTTGCGGGCGGGGCGTCCGCGCGCGTCGTCATCCTGCCGCAGGCGTCGAGCCTCGCGACGACGGGCGAGGAATCCGCAGGAATGTTCCGAGCCGCCGGCGCGTCGGAAGTTTCGGTTCTGGAGATCGACAACGAAGCCGCGCCCCATGGTCCGACGATCGATTGCGCGACGGACGAGGTTATGCGGCTCTCGAAAGCGACGATGATCTGGTTTCCCGGCGGCGATCAGAATCGACTGATGCGTCGACTGGAGAAGGCCGGCCTCGTCAATGTGATTCGTCGGCGGAGTCAGGAAGGCTGTGTGATGGGGGGAACCAGCGCGGGCGCAGCGGTCATGTCCGCGCTGATGATGACGGGAGACGCCGATCTCGACGCGATTCGCGCAGGACGAACGACGCTGGCGCCGGGGCTCGGGCTGTGGCCGGGTGTCATCGTGGATCAGCACTTTCACAAGCGTCGGCGATTCAACCGACTGCTCGCGGCCGTGCTGGATCATCCGGACCTCGTCGGTGTGGGCATAGATGAAAAGACCGCCGTGATCGTTCAGAGTGATCGAATCGAAGTCCTCGGCGCCAGCAGCGCCCTGCTCATCGACGCCCGCGGCGCCAATGTCAGTTCGGTCGAGGGCGGGCGGCCGGCGAACGCGACAGGTGTGCGAATCGACGTGGTCCCGAGCGGCGCGTCCTTCCGGATGCGTCATTGACGACGGGGTTGCAGCGCCCCTGGCCCGGATCGAAGGGCGTTCGATACAATGGGGCCGCGGCCTCCGGGGAGCACAGTGTCAGCGCCCGGTACAACGCCGCCGCGCATGTTGATCTGTTCAGCGCGTTCGCCAGTCTGAACGATGGACGATTTCGTTCGCATCCTGCATATCGCCGATACGCACATCGGCGCCGATCTTCCGCGACGCCGCCGACACGCGCGGCCGCGCCGCGGGGACGACTTCGTCGATCGATATCGCAACGTGATGCGCATCGGGCTCGACGCCGGCGTCGATCTGGTGATCCACGCGGGCGATCTGTTCGACTCGCCGAGACCTTCCGCGGACGCCATTGCGGCGGCGGCGGCGCCCATGCGGGACGCGGCGTCGTCGGGCGTTCCCGTTGTCATCGCACCCGGCAACCACGAGAGGTCCGCTGTCTCGCAGGCGCTGCCGTTGGCGCACGATCACATCCATGTCCTGGCGACGCCTCGGACGCTGCTGTTCGAAGTTCGAGGTCTGCGCATCGCCGTCTCGGGGTTTCCGTGCATCCGTCGGGGTTCGGCGGCGGGTTTCGATGCGGCGCTCGGCGCCACGGGCTGGCGCGATCAAACCGCGGACGTTCGGATTCTGGTCCTGCACCAGGCGCTGGATTCCGCCGTGTGCGGACCCGCGGCGTTTCGCTTTCGGACGGGCGACGATGTGATCGATCGCGCCGCGATTCCCACGGAGTTCGACTACGTCGCCTGCGGTCACATCCATCGCTATCAGAAGCTGCGACCCGCGGAGCGTCTCCGGCCGCACATCGTCTACGCGGGTTCGCCGGATCGGATCTCGTTCGCGGAGCGCGACGAGCCGAAGGGATGTGTCATCGCGGAAGTCGGCCCCGCGCGTGTGGCGCATCGGTTCGTCGAGCACGCCGTGCGGCCGATGTCGATCCACCCGCTGGCCGTCAACGGGCGGACGAACGACCAGATCATGGAGGCGATCGCGGCGATTGTTGACGGACTGCCCGACAACGCCATCGCCCAGGTTCGCCTCACGGGCGCCGCGGCGCCGGACGCGATGAAGGGCCTGCGGATTGTCGAGAACGCCTGGCGGCGGCGGCCGGATGTGATCGTCTCTGTCACGGTCCGCGGGATCGAACCGGCCGGAGAGGCGAATGTCACGTCCGGCGACGCCCGCATCTTTGCGGACGTGGAGGCGAGTCGAGTCTACCGTGTCAGCGCAGGGAACGCGTCGGCGCTGCCGGCGCGGCGGGGCGTTTACGCATTCATCGATGGGGCGGATCGACCTTTGTATGTCGGCAAGGCGGCGAACCTGCGGAGTCGGGTCCGTGCGCACCTGTCAGATCGAACGGTCGGGAACTTCTTCGACGGATGGATTGCGCAGGCGACGCGGATCGAAGCCGTGCTGGCGCCGGATGACGCCGCGGCGTCGGCTCTGGAATTGTCGTTGATTCGCCGATGGCGGCCGCCGTTCAACATTGCCGGGCGACTGACATCCGCTTGACAGACACAGGCGACGTCAGCTCGGGTTGGCCTGCAGCTCGAGGATCATGTCGACCGTCGGCGTGAGCAGCGGGCTGCGTTCACGGCCTTCGGCGGCCTTCTGCAGGAGTTCGTAGGCGAGATCCTTCGACGCCTTGCGCTCCGTCGCATCGTCCTTCAACGCGGCCCGCATCAGATGCACGGCGGCTTCACCCGCCTGGGCCTGCCAGACAGTGTCCTTGCCCTGGATCGATCGCGTGCCGATTGTCGCTCGCGTGCTCGGGAAGGATCGCGCCGCGCTCTTGTAGGCGTTCTCGGCCTTCGTGAGCTGCGCCAGGGCGTCGTTCCGCCAGATTTCGATGCGGTCCGCGGCGACAGGCGCCGGCGCGGGCGAATCGGTGATTTCGGCGGTGCGAAGCTTCATGTCGCTGACCGCCTTCGCCAGCTGGATCAGGTCGTATCGAACTGTCGCGATCTGGTAGGCGCACTCGCCCTGCAGGAACTGCATCGAGCCCTGCATGTGACCATCGGCGTTGATGAACTCATTAAGCTCGGCGGCGGGCGAGCCTTCGGCCGGCTGCTCCGTTCGCATTTCGGTCTTCCAGGCGCCGGCGGCCGTCGAGGCGGCCATGGCGTTGTTGGCGGCGCTGCCGAACCGCTTCACGGCCTCGTCGGCGGCGGTGGCGCTCTCCTCGAGAAGCGACTCCGCCTGCGTGATGACCGCGTCGATTGCCGACGCCAGTTCATGGGCGTCGGACTGGGCCTGTTCCACGGCGGCGTCGACGGATGCGGCTTCGGCGTCAAACTGTCGGAGCTGCGCCGTCATCACCTCTTTGGCGTCTTCGCGGTTGGCGATCTGTTCGCGAAGGCTGGCGGCCTCGTCTTCCAGCTTGACCAGGCCGTCCTTGATTTCCCCGCCCTCGTACTTGAGGCCGACAAGGTCTTCGGGCCCGGCCATTCCGCGGACCGCGTCCTGAAGGGTTCCGTAGCGCAGCGCATCCGCCCTGGCTTCGGCGTCGCGGGCTTCGGCGGCAAGTTGAGCGTATCGGCTCGACGCGTCGTGGATCCGCTCGGAGTGCGACTGCATCTCCGCCATCTGAAGACGGTTCATTCGCGATGTCTTGTCGAGCTGTTCGATCTGCGCCTTGTAATCTTCAATCGTCGCCTGCCTGGTTTCCAGCTCGCGCTGAAGACCGACCTTCTCCTGATCGATCTGACTGATGCGATCATTGATCGTCGCGAGGACCGCCGTCGGCGACTCCATGCCGATCGACTGGCCCAGCATCTTGAGTTCCGCAAGCTGCGTGATGAACGGCGACGCGTTGTGCATGGCCGTTTCCGCCTGCCAGCTCAGGAAGGCGGCGTGATTGGCCGAGATGCGGCCGGCCGCATAGTCATAGACCGCCTTGATGCGGGCGCCTTCGAGGCTGCGATCGCCCGACAAGTCACCCACGGAAATCGTCCGCAGTTTGCTGATCGCCTCGTTGGCGGTCTTCATGAGCTGGTTGTGTTCCGCGATGTACCCCTTGAGCTTGCCGGGGATGTTCGCGGGCGAACGACTGGCGCCACCCGGCGCCGCAACGCGGATGTCCGCCAGTTCCGTACCGCGCTCCTGGTCGGCCGACTCCGTGTTGCGAATCGCCTGGCTCATGCGCTTCAGTTCATCGAGTCGCTCCTGGGGAATCGTGACATCGCCTTCGACGTCGCCCAGCCCGGCGGTCTGTTCCGAGAGATTGGCGATACGAACGAGATGCTCGTCCATGTTCAGAACGGCGCGTCGCACAGTCTCGACAGCCTCGGCCGTCTTGTCAGACAACTGCGCGCGATTCGATCCGAGCGAGCCGATATAGATCGGCGTTGCGATGAGCGCGCCGATGATCAGAACGCCGACGAATCCGCCGGCGATACCGCCAATGCTTGATGAAGCCTGTCTCGCCACGGCGAAATTCCCTCCAGTGGGATATCCAAGGCATGATTACGGAAGGCAGGATGGACGCAAATCCCCCGACGCTGGAGCTGCGGCCCCAACGCCATGTCGTCACTGTATTTAACCACGCCAGAGGGGCCAAAGTCAACGCGGGTCGCCGACGGGATTGTCGCGGGGCCGATAGGCATGGGGCTGGGGCCGGAAACCGCCACCGGGGGCTGAGAATCCGGGCGTTGGGGACCTGGGGCGCGTCCGTTGCCGGGCGCCGGGCGGTCGATGTTCTCGGGCCGAACTCGGCGGAAGCTGACGGGCGGTTCGAGATTGCCACGGAAGGACCGACGGATCCGCTCGCCGAACGGCCGCCCTCCGCGTCGCACTGCTTGAGAGCAGTGGCACGCGGCTCGTCGTCCGCTTCAACAGACGGCGCCGTCTGAAATCAGTGGCGCATCCCCTCGGCGTCTTTCGGCGTGATGAGATTACCCTGCAGACTTCAATCCGCGAGGACAATGAAAAAGGGCTCGAGTCTCCTTGCGGAAACTCGAGCCCTGGGTTGGTTAACTCGGCTCACGACGCGATGTCGTGAACGTTGTCAGTGACGTCGCCTCAGGCCGCCTTGCGGTCATTGCGGCGGCGTCGGTTGCGTCGCTTCATGCCGATCAGGCCGACCGCGATGGCCGGGATGGCAATGGCGAGACCGAAGCCACAGACCGGGACGGGCAGCAGCGGCGGGAACGGGATGATGGCTTCAATGTTGAGGCCACCAAGACCCGGCACGCCCTGACCCGCGGCGGGGGCATCCTGGACGTTCGGATCACGCGGATCGAAGTCGAGGAAGTCGGCGACGCCATCGTTGTCGTCGTCGAAGTCGCCGAGGTCGCACTGACCGTCGCCGTCGAAGTCATTGCCGTCGTTCGAGACATCGGCCGGGCCACCCGTGACGGCACAGTCGTCACAGAAGTCGCCGTCGGCGTCACCACAGATGAACGGATTGTTCGGCTGCGGATCGTCGGCGTCGGGGATGCCGTCGCCGTCGTTGTCCGGATCGTTGGCGTCGCAGATGCCGTCGCCGTCGGCGTCGGGGCCGTCGTTGGCCGGGTTGAAGCGACCGCTGGAGCAGTCGTCGCAACCGTCGGCGTCACTGTCGCCACAGGCGAACGGATCGAACGGATTCGGATCGTCCACGTCGAGGACGCCGTCGTTGTCGTCGTCCGGATCGCCGTCGTTGCAGAGTTCGTCGCCGTCATTGTCGGCGCCGTCCGCCTCGCGTCGGTCGAAGCCGCTTGCACAGTCGTCGCAACCGTCGTTGTCGAGGTCGCGGCAGAGGAAGCGGTTATCCGGGTGCGAATCCAGGGCGTCGTCCACACCGTCGTTGTCGCGATCCTGATCGCCGGCGTTGCAGAAGCCGTCGTTGTCAGCGTCGGGACCGTCGTTGAGGAAGTGGCCGTTGGCGTTCGGCGTGAAGTCGTTCAGCGGTCCGAAGCCGTCGTTCGTTCCGTTGAAGTCCGAACAGTCGTCACAGCCGTCGCCGTCCTGATCGCCACAGGTCGTGGGATCGAGCGGATCCGAGACGCCGCCGATGCCGGAGTCGAGTTCGTCGGCGTCGGATCGGCCGTCGTTGTCGTCGTCCAGATCGCTGCCGTCGCACTGACCGTCACCATCGGTGTCGGTTCCGTCGTTGGCCGTGTCGAAGTCGGCGCCGTCATCGGCCAGGTCGCCGGTGATGGAGCAGTCGTCACAGCCGTCGCCGTCACGATCACCGCAGGAGTTGACGTCCTTCGGATCGCTGACGCCACCAGCCGAAAGCGGGTCGAGTTCCGTCGCGTCCGAGACGCCGTCGTTGTCGTCGTCACCGTCGGACAGGTCGCAGGTGCCGTCACCGTCAGTGTCGAGGCCGTCGTTGGCGACATCGCCACCACTGTTGTCGGCGCCCGTGACGGAACAGTCGTCACAACCGTCGGCGTCCACGTCGCGGCAGAGGTTCGGGTTGAAGACGGAGTTGTCATCCACGTCGAGGACGCCGTCGTTGTCGTCGTCGTCATCGAAGCTGTCGCAGAGACCGTCGCCGTCGTTGTCCGGACCGTCGTTGTTGGTGTCGCTGACACCGCTCAGACAGTCTTCGCAGCCGTCGCCATCGACATCACCGCACAGGAAGTTGTTGAACGGATCGGAATCCGAGCCGTCATCAACACCGTCGTTGTCATCGTCCGCGTCGCCGGCGTCGCACATGCCGTCGCCGTCGAAGTCGGCGCCGTCGTTGGCCACATCGCCACCGGAGCCGTTGGCGCCCGTGTTGACACAGTCATCGCAGCCGTCGCCGTCCACGTCGCGGCAGACGTTCGGGTTTTCCTGGTCCGCGTCGAGGGCGTCGGGCACACCGTCACCATCGCGATCGGTATCGCTGATATCGCAGATACCGTCGCCGTCGATGTCGGGACCGTCGTTGGCGGGGTCGTACGTGCCGCTGGTGCAGTCATCGCAGCCGTCAGCGTCCTTGTCGAGGCAGAAGTTCGGATTCAGCGGGCTGTTATCCTGAGCATCTGCGATCGTGTCGCCGTCGTCGTCGATGTCGCCATCGTCGCACACGCCGTCGCTGTCGGTATCGAGGCCGTCATTGTTGACGTCGCCGCCCGAGCCGTCGGCCCGCGTGACGGAGCAGTCATCACATCCGTCAGCGTCCACGTCGCGGCAGCGTCGCGGATTGAGCGGATTCGAGTCATCGACGTCGAGGACGCCGTCGCCGTCGTCATCGTCATCGCCGGCGTTGCAGATGCCGTCGCCATCGCGATCGAGCGATTCCGCGGCGCTGCAGTCGTCGCACGTGTCGGCGTCGGCGTCACCGCAGATGCCCGGATTCATGTCGTCCGGATCGGCGCCGTTGTCCACGCCGTCACCGTCGATGTCGGCGTCACCTGAGTCGCAGATGCCGTCGCCATCGAAGTCGGGGCCGTCGTTGGCGACATTCGCCGTACCGCTGGAGCAGTCGTCGCAGCCGTCACCGTCGAGGTCGCGGCAGACGAGGTTGTTGGCCGGAGCGCTGTCCTGGCCATCGTCCACGCCGTCACCGTCGTCATCGTTGTCACCGGCGTCACAGAGACCGTCGCCGTCGAGGTCGGGGCCGTCGTTGGCGCGATCCTCGGTACCGCTGGAACAGTCGTCACAGCCGTCACCGTCGAGGTCGCGGCAGCGCGTCGGGTCGAGGGGATGGCTGTCCTGTCCGTCGACAACACCGTCGTTATCGTCGTCGCTGTCCCCGTCGTCGCACATGCCATCGGGCGGAACGTCGTTGTCTGGGCCGTCGTTGCTGACGTCACCGCCCGGGATCGTGGCGCCCGTGACCGAGCAGTCATCACAACCGTCGGCGTCGGCGTCCTGGCACTCGAACGGATCGAGCGGATCGGTATCCAGGGCGTCTTCGACGCCGTCACCGTCATCATCCGTATCCGTCAGGTCACAGACACCGTCGCCATCGGCGTCGGGGCCGTCGTTGAACTGGTTGGCGCCCGGAGCGGCGAGGAAGCCGGTCACGGAGCAGTCGTCACAACCGTCGCCGTCACCGTCACCACACTCGAAGCCGTTGAGCGGATCCGTGCCGCCGAGGCCTTCCGAGCCATTGGAGACGTTGTCGCCGTCGAGGTCATCGTCCATGCCGCCGGCGTCGCAGATGCCGTCGCCGTCGGTGTCGAGACCGTCATTGTTGGGATCGGCGCCCTGGCCGAGCGGTCCCGTGACGGAGCAGTCGTCGCAGCCGTCGCCGTCCGCGTCGCCACACATCGTGTTGTCCTGCGGGGCGGCGTCATCGACGTCGAGAACGCCGTCGCTGTCGTCGTCCGGATCGCCGGCGTCACAGATGCCGTCGCCGTTGGTGTCGACGCCGTCGTTCAGCGTGTCACCGCCGGAACCGTTGGCGCCCGTGTTGGTGCAGTCGTCGCAGCCGTCACCGTCGAAGTCGCCACAGCGATTCGGGTTGCGATTGGCGACGTCCGGTCCGTCGTTGACACCGTCGTTGTCGTCGTCGGCGTCGGC